>MDTG01392554.1_pt1 | contig 15535 bp, 12 predicted proteins | sample 811421 | NCBI WGS metagenome assembly MDTG01 (sample SAMN05326645, study PRJNA326480) | marine metagenome | isolation source: seawater | place: Pacific Ocean: South East | collected 2011
CACCCCGTAAGAAATAGGATCCCATCTGTGACCATCTTGACATCAGCCGCTCAGCCCAATTCCGCTGATTTTCGCGCCAACACGGAAGCTATGCAGGCCGTAGTCGATGATCTCAAACAAACCTTGGATACTATTAAACAGGGTGGTGGCGACGCGGCTCAAAAGAAACATACGGACCGGGGCAAGTTAGCGCCGCGCGAACGTATTCGTCGTCTGCTAGATCCAGGTGCTCCGTTTCTGGAGTTCTCCCAGCTGGCCGGTCACAACATGTACGACACTCCTGTGCCAGCTGGTAGCATCATCACGGGTATTGGTCGTGTTTCTGGTCGCGAAGTGATCGTCGTCGCCAACGATGCCACGGTGAAGGGCGGAACCTACTATCCGATCACCGTGAAAAAACACCTGCGCGCTCAGGAAATCGCTATGGAGAATCGGCTGCCATGCATTTACCTGGTAGATTCTGGTGGCGCCTTCCTGCCGGAACAAGATGCTGTGTTCCCAGATAAGGAACATTTTGGTCGCATTTTCTTTAATCAGGCCAACATGAGCGGGCAGGGAATACCTCAGATTGCCGTCGTCATGGGCTCCTGCACCGCCGGTGGCGCCTACGTACCAGCCATGAGCGACGAGAGCATTATTGTCGAGAACACGGGCACCATCTTTCTGGGCGGCCCGCCGTTGGTGAAGGCTGCGACGGGGGAGGTCGTTAGCGCCGAGGAACTAGGTGGGGCTGCCGTCCATTCCAAGGTCTCTGGCGTCACCGACCACATAGCCCGTGATGATGATCATGCCCTGGCAACAGCCCGACGTATCGTCGACAACCTAAATAGCGTGAAATCCATCGACATTGATGTAGCTGAACCGGAGGAACCGCTGTACAACACCGACGGACTTTACGGCTTGGTCCCAACTGACCTGAAGAAGCCATATGACGTACGCGAGGTCATCGCTCGGATTGTTGATGGGTCACGCCTGGATGAATTCAAGGCCAACTATGGGACAACGCTGGTTACTGGGTTCGCGCGGATTTACGGCTACCCCGTGGGTATCGTTGCCAATAACGGCATCCTCTTCTCCGAGTCTGCACAGAAAGGCGCTCATTTCGTCGAGCTTTGCGCACAACGGCGGATCCCGCTGTTGTTCTTGCAGAACATCTCCGGATTCATGGTTGGCTCAAAGTATGAAGCAGGCGGCATTGCCAAAGACGGAGCCAAGATGGTGACGGCTGTGGCCACGGCTAGCGTACCAAAATTTACTGTTATCATCGGCGGTAGTTTTGGCGCCGGTAATTATTCGATGTGCGGTCGCGCCTATTCTCCGCGGTTCCTTTGGATGTGGCCGAATGCCCGCATTTCCGTCATGGGCGGCGAACAGGCGGCCTCCGTCTTGGCGACCGTCAAACGCGACAACATCGAGGCCAAGGGAAGAGATTGGCCCGCGGATAAGGAAGTAGCTTTCATGCAACCTGTCCTCGACCAGTACGAGCACCAAGGCCATCCCTATTATGCTTCCGCCCGGCTATGGGATGACGGGATCATCGATCCTAAGGATACAAGGATGGTCCTCGGCCTCGGTATGTCCGCAGCACTCAATGCTCCTATCGAAGACACTAAATTTGGCCTTTTCCGGATGTAGGGAACAACCATGCTGAATAACGATGTCCGAGCCACGGGTGAGGACAATGTGAAGATCGCTACCTTCTTGAGAAAACGCACATCCGTCTGGGTCGAGGACTGATCATGTTCGGGAAACTTCTGATTGCCAATCGCGGAGAAATAGCCTGCCGGGTCATCCGAACTGCCAGGGATATGGGAGTAGCCACCGTAGCGGTCTATTCAGATGTCGATGCGGATGCGCCGCACGTGGCCCTGGCGGATGAAGCCGTGGCCATAGGCCCGGCGCCTGCACTTAAAAGCTATTTGGTTGCCGATCACATCCTTGATGCCGCAAAACAGACCGACGTTGAAGCCATTCACCCCGGTTACGGATTTCTGTCTGAAAATGCTGACTTCGCAGACGCTGTACGGTCGGCCGGTCTGATCTTTGTCGGACCACCGGCCCAAGCCATCCGAGACATGGGCAGCAAGGACAATGCAAAAGTGATCATGAAAAACGCCGGGGTACCGGTGACACCTGGTTACTATGGCAGCAATCAGACCGAAGCGACATTGCGCAAAGCCGCCGATGACATCGGGTACCCGGTCCTCTTAAAAGCGGCCATGGGTGGTGGAGGCAAGGGCATTCGGGTCGTCGAAAGTCCGGATGACTTTTCTGACGCCTTGTCTTCGGCTATCCGTGAGGCGGAAGCCGCTTTCGGCGACGGACGCATGCTGTTGGAGAAACTGATACAGCAACCCCGTCACGTGGAAGTTCAAGTCTTCGCCGATAGTCACGGCAACGCCGTGCATCTGTTCGAACGCGATTGCTCGCTTCAGCGCCGCCATCAAAAAGTGATCGAAGAAGCGCCAGCACCGGGAATGAGCGATGCGTTACGCGCCCGCATGGGCGACGCCGCCGTAGCCGCGACCAAGGCCGTGGCCTATGAGAACGCAGGCACTATAGAGTTCCTGCTGGATGCGGATGAGGAATTTTTCTTCATGGAGATGAATACGCGCCTGCAGGTGGAGCATCCAGTGACCGAACTGATCACCGGTCAGGATCTCGTGGCTTGGCAGCTGCGTATCGCCGCGGGTGAAGCTTTGCCGTTGAACCAGGAGGCGCTGTCCTTCAATGGTCATGCCATGGAGGCGCGTCTATACGCCGAGGACCCAGCAAAGGGCTTTCTGCCGGCACCTGGACCGTTGCGCCACTTGGTGTTTCCTTCCGAATCACGCCTGGTGCGCATCGACACAGGGGTCGTCGAAGGCCAGGAGGTCACCGCCGACTATGATCCCATGATCGCCAAGGTGATTACCTGGGGCGAGGATCGAGAAGCGGCCCGGCGTAACCTCATAGGTGCCCTTGGCGACACAGAAGTGGTGGGCACCGCCGTGAACCGGGATTTCCTCATCGCATTAACGGACCTTCCGGAATTCGTTGGCGGAAAACCCCATACGAATCTCATCGATGGTCTCCCTGACGACTTCAACAATGTCGCGACACCACTCAGTACCGCAGCCTTGAGCTTGGCTGGTCTACACGTGATGGCGACCAGGCAGGCGGATGCCCAATCTCGGATCCGCCGTTTTGGTGATCCGGCCAGCCCTTGGCACCGCACGGACGGATGGCACCTGAATGACGGGTCTCACCAAGATATCCGAATGCAGGACGATGAGAAGGAGCGATCCCTGCACGTCCACGAAGATGACAATGGTTTGCATTTCAGCGAAGGGGAAGTCCATTGGACTGTGAGCCAGGCCAAACGCGACGGCAACCGCTGGACCGCAGACGTAAACGGCGTTCGTGTGAGCGGAAGTGCGGTGGAGGCGGTTCCCGGACAGCTCAGTATATTCCAGGGCACTCGTGCCTGGCGACTCACTCTTGTTAACGCCTTATCCGGTAGCGGGGATATCGATAGCGGATCTCCGGCGTTCATGGCTCCCATGCCTGGCAAGATCGTCGCCGTTAACGTGACTGACGGCGCCTCCGTCAGAGCCGGTGACGTTCTGGTGGTCCTCGAGGCCATGAAAATGGAGCACGCCATAAAGGCACCGGTGGACGGCACTGTGTCGGCGGTCCATTATGGTGTCGGCGATCAGATCGACGAGGGAGTCGACCTGATCGATTTCGAGGGGATGTAGAACCACCGTGAAATTACCGAGCAAGGTCAAGATCGTCGAAATGGGGCCACGTGACGGCCTTCAGAACGAAGCGGAAATTGTTCCCGCACCCATTAAGATCACGTTGGTCGACAAACTGACCGACAACGGGTTTAGGTTCATTGAGGCCGGAAGCTTCGTATCGCCAAAATGGATTCCGCAGATGGCGGATTCCAGCGACATTATGACGGGGATCCGCCGCAAGGCCGGGGTCGTCTATTCCGTACTCGTACCAAACATGAAGGGTTTTGAAGGGGCGTTGGCGGCGAACGCCGGCGAAATTGCTATCTTTGGTGCCGCTTCGGAGGCATTTTCAAAGAAGAACATTAACTGTTCTATCGAAGAGAGCTTGGCACGTTTCGAACCTGTTTGCGAAGCGGCAATGTCTCATGGCATTCCAGTGCGCGGATATGTTTCGACGGTTCTTGATTGTCCATATCAAGGACCGGTTCCAGCGGCAGAAACCGCGCGGGTTTCGAAATTGCTCTACGACATGGGATGCCATGAGGTGTCGCTGGGCGATACCATCGGCCGCGGCACCCCCCGGCGCGCCCAGGAAATGATCGAAGCGGTCGCCGAGTACCTCCCCATCGAGCGCATTGCGCTCCATTTCCACGATACCTATGGCCAGGCGCTGGCCAATATCCTGGCCTGTATGGAGTTGGGCATTGCAGTTATCGATTCCTCCGTGGCCGGCCTTGGTGGTTGCCCCTATGCGAGCGGGGCATCCGGTAACGTGGCAACTGAGGACGTTCTTTATATGTTGAGAGGCCTCGACATAGAAACGGGGGTCGATTTCGAGGGTGTTGTAAAAACCGCCGAATACATTTCCGGTGAATTGGGCCGGCCACCCGCTTCGAAAGTGGCGCGCGCGCTAGCCGCAGGGAGAGCGGTGTGACGCTAAATTTGATCAAGCTCTGTGTCGGCATCGAGGACATAGATCACCTGATTCATGTTCATCGCGCCCGACTAAATGCAGCACGCTCTGACGGCGAACCCGAAGTGCTACGCCACATTACCAGGAACACACCCCGGCGCGCCGCCGAGGTTCTTGATGGTGGTTCGCTATTTTGGGTGATTAGACGCGTCATTGCCGTCCGTCAGCCAATTATTGGTTTGGAGGGCGTTGAACGAGAGGATGGTCGTCCAGCCTGCGCTATTATTTTAGCTAACCAGTATATTCGCACGGTACCTCGCCAATCTCGCGCCTTTCAAGGTTGGCGTTATTTCTCCTCGGAAGACGCCCCCGCAGACCTTAGCCAAGGGCAGGCCTTGATCACGAACGATCTGCCGCCGGAAATGGCGGCAGAGCTCAAAGAATTGGGTCTTTTATGAAGTACTTTAGGGTTCGAGTTACGCAATTCGTTTCACTTATTGACAAACAGGATAGATCTCCTGATGTAGGTTTCTCCCTCACCGGTAGCGTGATTACGCCACTCTCGCCTTAAAAGCGGACAACCAATCAATCCGTCCCCTAAGTACCTCGATTTCCATATCGATCCACTGGACGAGATGGCCCTTATCCTGATCGTGATGATCGCGAAGGTCGATCAACCGAACCAATTCGGACTCCGCCGTATCGATCAGTATATCCACCTGAGAATTTTGGTCTTCGTGGTCAAGAAGATGCAGAAATCGAAATTTCAATGACACGATTAGTTTATTGAGATCTGTTGCACCGGGACGGACGTCAGCTATTAGGAGTGTTTCCAATTCGGCGCGCCCGGCATCGGATATGGCCAGAACGGCTTGCTCCGCTTCACCTGATCCGATGACAACTAATCCTTCGTACTTGAGAAGCTCGATGGAGCTACCCATAACGTCTAGGGTTGGCCCTTGTACGCGGTCTAAAAAATGACGAACAGACCCGGCTAACTGCCCATAGGTCCGTGGCCCATCGGCAAGGGTGCCGAGGGCGCAAAGTCGAGCCGCTTCTTTTGGGGTCAGAGTGTTGTCCGCATACATGTTGATAATCTAATTAGATTGACCTTACCAAGTGGTAACTGAATTTGGTTGAGCTCGCAACCCGCTGCGGCCCATCCAAGATTCACGCTATCATAGTGCCAACCTGCTCCAAAAAACTCTGATCGGGCTTGCGGCACAAATACTGCAGTGTGAAACCAGCCATGATGGATTTCGATGGGTATTACCATTATTGCTGCTGCAAACCTGTAGTGAGCGGCCTGCCCGGCGTATGTCGGCGGACAGACCACTTACGTTCTTCTTGTCTGGTCTAGGGAAACAAGTTAATCCAAGCGGCGCACCGTCGGACGTGGATCCAGGGCATCCTGTAACCCGTCGCCGATAAAATTGAGGGCAATGACGGTGATAAAGATGAAAACGCCGGGATAAAAAGCCTGCAAAGGCGCCTCCCAAATAATCTCCTGTGCATTGGTCAAAAGGTTGCCCCAGCTAGGCAGCGGCGGTTGGATGCCAAGACCAAGAAAGGAAAGAACGGACTCCAACAGTATGATGTTACCCGCAGCCAGTGTAGTGGCGACGATGATCGGTGATGCCAGGTTAGGCAGAATATGGGCCCTCATGATGCGAAATGGATCGCCGCCCTGAGCTACCGCTGCCATCACGAAGGTCCTCTGTTTTATGGACAACGTGCTCGCCCGCACCAAACGTCCGACCGTTGTCCAGCCCGCCAAAGAGACGATGACAATAATTCGGTAAAGGCTTGCGTCTTCGGACTCCGTAATCGCTCTCGGTAGATCCAGATTCGAAAGATCAATCGCCGCCAGAACGATCAACAAGGGAAGCAATGGAAGGGAAATCACACCGTCTGTCACTCGCATGAGAAAGGCGTCCGTTCGACCTCCAAAATACCCCGCCGTCAGACCAACAGCGGTTCCGATCACTGTGGCAAAAATCGCCGCGACCACTCCAACGAGAAGAGACACACGTCCTCCATACAAGAGCCGAAGGAACAAATCCCGTCCCAACTCGTCGGTGCCCAAAGGGTGGATCAACGAGGGCGGCTTGAACCGGTTGAATAGATCAGCCGCATTGGCATCCAAACCCATCGCCATTTCGAAAACAGGAGCTAGCAGAGAAGCACCTGCCAACGCCACCAAGACGAGGGCACTGCCAACAGCTAGGGTATGTTGGCGAAATCGTCCCCAGATCAACTGCGCCGGCGTCTTTCCCATGTTGGCGACGCGGTTCATTCTGATAGCTCCACCAACGAGATTCGACGATCCAGGACAGCGTAAGCCACGTCTGCGAGGAAATTCCCGCAGAGCGTCAGTGCGGTCGCGAACAACAATGCGATTAAGGCGAGATTAAAATCATTCCCCATAATCGAGTCGAAGATCAGCTTACCCATACCCGGATAACTGAAAATGGTCTCAGTGATCAGCGCACCAGAAAACAGATAGCCAAAATCCAAGGCAATTATCGTAAATACAGGGATCATCGCATTGCGCAGGGCGTGACCGATTACCACTTGCCTTTCCGATAATCCCTTGGCTTGCGCCGTGCGGATGTAGTCCTGGCGCAGAACCTCAATCATTGATGCCCGAATATACCGAGTGTGGGTGCCCAGGCTAGCGATGGTAAGGCTGATAACCGGCAAGATGAGATAGCGGCCATTCTCCCAGAAACCCTTCATGCCAGCCGCCGCCGCGGTGCCGCCCGCTGGCAACCACCCCAGCACCACGGCGAACACGATTATTATCATCAATGCCAGCCAGAATTGCGGGACGGAGATGCCAACGAAGGCTAGCATATTAACCCCGTAATCCAGGCAAGTGCGCGACCGCATGGCCGCGATGATGCCTAACGGTAAAGCAATCAACAATGCTAACGCAAAGCTCAACCCCAGCAAAATGATCGTATTGAGAACCGCCGGTCCCATAACCTTTAGAACGGGCTGTGCATGAAGCCGCGAAAATCCAAAATCCCCACTGATAGCTGCCGACAACCAATGACCATAACGCTCAATAATAGGTCTATCCAAGCCATAGAGTTCGCGTAAATGAGCGGCGTCAGTCGTCGTTATTTTTGGATCGGCGGTGACCATCAGATCAATGGGATCACCCGGCATCAGGCCCATCAGGCCGAAAATAACAAACGACATAACCAGCAAGACGATCACTGATTGCACCAAGCGGTTAAATATAAAGCGTATCATGGGGATACCTTGCCCAACCGTTTAACCAATTAGCAACGGTGCGGCGCCACCTTCGCTAGGGTGTTTGCGGGATCATCGGTAAAACGATCCGGGACGCTTTGTCAGGAGAGCGGAACAATGTCAGTTCCGGCGGACGCCCATCGGGAATGCGGGTGAAATGATCCGAGTCAGACAATGCGATGGAAAACCGCATGCGATGCCCTGCGCCGAATAGGTAAGATGTCGGTAAAAGCTCAAAGCGCACTTCCGCCGGTTCACCCGGCACCAGGAGTTCCGCGTCTGCTTGTCGGAAACTGTGAGTTGGACCGGTTTCAGGGATCCTATCTGGATGGGCACCGAGCCTTCGATGCAATGCGCGAAATACGCCTTCAGTCACATAGACAGATTTCCCCTCAGGGGTTACATCGGTAATGTAGACAAAGAAAGTACAATCCTTCTCCGAGGCGGCAAAATGCAAGTCTACCCATGCATGCCCTGTAATTTCCATAGCCGTATCAAGGGGGGCACTGGTGTAACTCAGCATTTGGTCTTCACGGCCGTCCCAATCATCGTAATAAGTTTCCACGTTCTGGATGTAGAGCCGGTCGTAGCGTGAATGCAGGCCTGTGCCGCAAGCGTAATCGCCGTGATAAACATCAGCGCCCTCTTTAATCGGCTGTACAGTTGTCAATTCGCCTGACGACGCGGCATAGAGGATGAAATCGTCCGCCGCGGGCGGCCATGTATCCGCCGCTTTCCATTTTTCCTCGCCCATCGTGAAATAGTGCACGAGCTTCTCACCCTCAATAGAGGTGTCGCGCCCCGACAAATGCTTGTCGAAGAAGCGCAAAACGGCAGCGCCCACAACCGGTTGCTGCGGCTCGTTGTTCTCTCGCCAAGGGCTAACATGAGCGCGCGCGCCATGATCCCATGGGCCCAGCATCAAACGCGTCTCGGGATTGTCGAGCCACAGATATCGTTGGATTGTCCCGGTCGAATACCCACCACCGTCCATCCAGCCGGAAATCGAGTAATACGCCGTTGTCGCATCGGCGTCCCGATTTGCATAGTGATAGGGGCTGATCCACGCACCGGTGTAATCGGGGTTATCCGTTAGGCCGACATCACGAAAACGTAATTGTTGGGCAAAGTCTTGCATGTCGAAATTGGCTTTATGTTCATGTAGCGCCTGGGCCAATAGGCTACCGTCCGCATCCTCGTCAACGGGGGCTGGACCGGCTAGGTCATCATCCTTGAAATAGGCATAGGGTGGGATCAGGGAGCGATTGTCCTGGTCCAGCGACTCTGCTAACCGTCCGTAGCTCTTGGTCACGCAGGTCAACAGGACTCCGCCCGGATAGAGATGATTAAGCCAAGTATCCCATACGGAAAATAACGGCGCGACCGCCTTTACGGCTGGATGATTTGTGGACGCCAGGAAATCGGACGCGGCGCCAGGATAAGAAATACCCGTGGCACCAATATTACCGCTACACCAGGGCTGATTGGCGACCCAATCTGCTACATCGTGATGATCCAACCGCTCCGCCGGGGACCGAAAACCGTCACGCGCCCCAAAACTGGCACCGGAGCCACGAACGTCGACCGTCACGAGGGCGTATCCCCGGCACACGAACATGTCACGATAAAAAGCAACGGTCGGGCATGCATCAATATCGTTCCGCGCGCCCGAACTCAGTGCGAAACGCCGGTAATAAGGTGTCAGCACCATGACGGCTGGGTAGGGGCCAACGTTTTCCGACCCGCCGGGAAGATGCACGTCGACAGCCAACCGCGTTCCATCACGGACGGTCACGTATTGGGAGATCAGGCGTTCGCCCTCGTGTTCCGGTGGACGGCTGTTAAGGTAGGCCAGCGGCGGCACGAGCCAGGTATCGGTAACTGGTTCATTTTTCATAATGTCCCCCTCACTCTCGTTTTAGTCGAGGTTCTTGTTGAACCGTGTGGCAGTTATTGCGGCATCAAAACCTTGCGCTGCGTAAAAGTCATGGGCCGCATTACGATGCGACGAACAATAGAGCGACAACCACTTTATCCCCTCGGCCCGGGCCCATTCCTCGGCTGCACCCATGAGCAGCTTAGCCGCGCCACGCCTGCGCGCGGCCTTACCAACAACCAATGCCTGGATTTGCGCACAAGGTTTTATCTCAATGGCATGGCGGATGAACACATGGATAAAGCCCACCGGCGCGTCCTCGGCGTCAGCGGCGACGAAAACAGCATTCCCTGGACGCTCAATGATGTCCGCGATCCGGTCCCCGAAACCCATCTCACGCGATTCATAACCCAGCTCATGGCACAAGCCGAAAATACCCGGAACATCCTTGACCGCGATACCACGACAGATCAAAGGCGGCAATAACGGCATCTTAGAACTCACTTTGGCTTCCATGTTTCGACCCAGTGGGTGGTTGGGTATTGATGGCCCGTGGGTACAACCCCCGTGAGCCACTTCGGGATCACAAAGGCGTTGGCTCGGAAATACAACGGAATCACAGGAAGTTCGGTAGCATAGATCCGTTGCAGAGTATGCCATAGATTCTGCCGTTTAGTTCGGTCCAGCTCCGTTTCGATAATCTCAAGGAGCGCGTCCATCTCCTTGTTCTTAAAGCCTGTATAGTTTTGGCCCGTAAAGTTGTTGCCGGCGTGCGGAATGTGCTCCGAATGAAGCGTCGTGCGCGGCACACTCTCGGGTGACGAAATCCAAGCGTACATGGCCAAACCAGTGTACCTTCGTTCAGTAACCGTCTTGCCAAAAAATACGCGCGCCGGCTGGTTCTTTATTCTAACGTCAATGCCGACAGCCTTCCAATGGCTCTGCATGACTTGCTGGACCAATTCACGCGAACGATTACCGGTGGTTGTCATAATCTCCAGTCGCAACGGTTTTCCCTTCGTATTATATCGAATACCCTTGCGACGCGCCGTCCATCCTGCCTCATCGAGGAGGCGGTTAGCGGCTCTCATATTGTATGGGTATTGGGGGATGTCTTTTGCATAGACCCAATCCAGTGGGTTAACACTGGTGCGGGCCACCGGTTGGCGGCCCCCAAACAGCTGTTGAGAGATAGCCTCGCGGTCAATGGCATGAATCAGTGCGTAGCGCACCCTCTTGTCCGCCAAGATTGGATTGTCCAAGTTTAGATCGATATGTTCGTAAATCAGGCCAGATTTGTAGAGGATTTGAAATTTTTTTCCGTGACGTTTTTCGAAATTTACCGCCTGATCGACAGTCATACCCAACTCACCCGAGATCATGTCAATGCCGCCGGATAACAGATTGGCCTCCAATGCCGCCGTGTTCTCAATGACACGCACGGTGATCTTCTTGAAATGCGGCTTCTCGCCGAACCACGTGTCGTTGGGAACCAAGACAACGTGTGATCCGGAAACGGCCTCATCGACCCGGAAGGGGCCGAAGTATAGGCCCGGATTGACGGTGTCGGTGTCAAATGCCGTTCGGTTTTTGTAGCTTAGTGGATCGGCGAAGTTCTTCTCGTCAATATGCGCCGGCAAGAGTTCGAACCCACCGATTGAGTTGTATTCAAAGGTCAGCTTATCAAAGTGCAAAGTGAAGGTTTTCTCATCCACGGCATCGATTTTATAGAGGCTGCGATAGAATTCGATGTTGCCAACGCCTGATTGCTTGTGGCGCCCTACCTTCCAAGTGAACATGACGTCCTTTGTAGTCACCGGGGTCCCGTCACCCCACGTGGCATTGGGGTGAATCGTATAGGTTACAGTCACCCCATTTTTCCCGTCAGGCGTGATTTTACGCTTGGCCAGACCGTTCTCCAAGGTCGGTAGTTTTGTGCATAGCAAACATATGGTCCTCCAATTCACGTCATAAACGGTAAATGGACGGCGCGTCATGGCCAAGATGTAGGATTTGGCCAGCATACTGTCGATATTGGGGTGGAAGGTCGACGGAAATTGGGTAATTCCAATAACCAACTGGTCCTTTGCCTTGGCAGCCTTATGAGGTAGGTCTGCCAAAATCAACGCAAACACGAGGGCAAGGTATCTCATCATGGGCGACCCTATCATGCCCACGCAAAACCGTCGTGGATCCTTGATGTTAAACGCAAGAAAACGCATGGCCCAGGTATGCCGGCAGCCACACTCATAATGATTAATCTGCACCCTTGCCGCCGTTGGCAACGGACCAGCCCACGGGGTCCGCTAGAAAAGAATGCACGGCCCCAATAGCCTCGGCGCTGAAATAATCACCATCCTCGGCGACCTTTAACACGTCTGCCCAGGTGCACAGGTAGTGCAAAGTGACCCCCGCTTCCTTCAAAACATCTAACGCGTTAGGAAAAGCGCCGTAAAAAAACACGACAAAGATATCACTTACCTCGCCACCCGCAGTCAGCAAGGCTTCCACGAAGTTGATCTTGGAGCCACCGTCGGTGGCCAGGTCCTCCACCAGAAGAACCTTTTTACCCTTTTCGAGAGAACCTTCGATTCGGGCATCGCGCCCGAAACCTTTTGGTTTCTTTCGCACATACAGCATGGGTTTGTCCGTACCCGCTGCGATCCACGCAGCGTAAGGAATACCCGCAGTTTCACCACCGGCCACGTAGTCGGTGCCCACCATATCCGTGTTTCGCTCCAGCAATTCGATACCCATCTTGACGATACGGCGTCGCGCTTCCGGAAAAGAAATAACCCACCGGCAATCGATGTAAACCGGGCTAGCCCAGCCGGCGGTCAGTTTGTAGGGCTCTTTGGGACGGAAATTGACAGCCTTGATGTCCAAGAGCCACTTCGCCGTTTCCAAGCTTTCCGACGTATGGGCATTATCATTCATGAAAAACTCCTAAGCTTTACCCGAGTATTTCTAAGGCGTTCCTGAGCTCCAAACAATGGATGAATAAAGCTTCCTTTCATAGCCGCAGCTGACATTTTGGAAGGCTGCGTCTGCTTCGACCATTGACGCGACGGATGGCCTGCCCCCAAATGCTGAATGGGAGGGTACACTTTGGACAATCGACAGGACCGACGCCGTCAGAAGAAGAATCGGGATGCTGAGTATGGGCAAATCATGCAGCAGGCGCAAAAATGTCTGAAGGACGGCGCGACACGCGACGCTGAAATAGGGTTCCGGAATGCTGCTCAAGCCGATAACGCCGCAGCCGAACCTCACCACATGCTCGCAATCATGGCCTATCAATCGGGGCGCCTTGAGGAGGCGGGCAATCACATCATCGAAGCCACCATGCGTGCCGACAATGATCCAGCGATACATGCCGATTGCGGCGCGATCATGAACATGCTGGGTAGGCCACAGGAATCCGAAGCTGCTTGCCGCCATGTTATCGATCTGAATCCGAACCACATTGAGGCTTACAATAATCTCTCGATTGCGCTTTCCCTCCAGGACCGGTGCAAAGAGGCTTTAGAGGTTTGCGACGCCGCTCTGGATCAACGGCCGGAGTATGTTGATGCCCTGGTAAATAAGGCCAATCTTCTGGTGAAGATGGACGATCCCGTAGCCGGCATTGAAGCCTTCGCAACGGCCATTGCCCTTGCGCCAGAGAACCCCTTGGCGCGGGTGAACCTTGGAGCGGCGTTGCGTTTGGTCGGCGAACTAGATGCAGCGGAGGATCAATGCCGCAAAGGTATCGCACTCCGGCCTGACTACCCCGAAGCACATGTCGGGCTCGGCATGGTACTGGCCGCTCGCGGTGATTTCGAAGACGCCATTGCAGCCTTCCGCAGGGCATTGCAGCTCAAACCCGGATTCGGAGCGGCGCAGTTGAACCTGGCCGCAGCTCGCTTCAAAACGGGCGATCTGCAAGCCGCGGAAGCGGCCTATCGCGACATCATCGCCGCCCATCCGACAGGCGCGCCAGCGCAAACCGGTTTAGGAATCGTGCTTCTCGCTAATGGCCAGTTGGAACCGGCACGCGAAGCCTTTCGCGCCGCGGTCGAGTTGGATCCGTCTGAGGGCGAAGCGTGGCTGAACCTCGCGTCTGCTCTAGGATCGGATATGCCGCCGGAGGACGTCGTCAAAATGTCGGAACTAGCCGCCGACACCCAGCTTGGCCTAGAAAAGCGCATCGCTATTCGCTTCGCTCTAGGTGAAGTTGCCGACAAGCGGGGCGAATACGACGACGCGTTTGCGCATTTCCGCCAGGCTAACCTCGCCCGGCAAACGGCCATGACGAAATTAGACAAAGTATATGATCCCGCCGCTATGGATCAATTGGCTGAGCGTATCGTGGCAATCTTCCCCGATGCCGATATGCCGGCGGACAACGCCAACGCCAGCGAACAACCCGTATTCGTTTTAGGTATGCCGCGCGCCGGCACCTCCCTTGCGGCCCAGATCATCGCCAGTCATCCGGACGCCGAAAGCCGAGGGGAAGCCGGAAGCATCTTGTCACTCGTTCCGGATTTCCCCGACGATACGGGCGACAGAGGGCTAGGCACGCCGGGTGATCGCGCCTTGGCATCATTGGCGTCCTCGGCACTTCGGGTCGTCGATAAGACCCCGTTTCATTTTATGCATATCGGATACATCCGCCGCCACTTACCAAACGCGCCCATTGTTCTCTGTACGCGTGACAATGAAGACGTTGCCTTGTCTTGTTATTTCCAGAATTTCCTCGGTGAACATCCATGGGCTGCAGACCTGGGCGATATCAGACGTTTTATTGCCTTCCACGATCGCCTTGTGGGGCATTGGCGGGATCTGTATGCCGGCGCCATTCTGGAATTGCACTACGAAACGATGATAGCCGATACAGAAACCCAATGCCGCCGTTTGCTCGATCACGTCGGACTACCTTGGGATCAGAGATGCCTATCATTCCATGAAGCCCGTGGGCCCGTTCTGACAGCATCGAATTGGCAGGTGCGCCAACCACTTTATGATCACGCCATCGGGCGCGCCCGGCATTACGATGCTTATCTGGAGCCGTTGCGCACGCAACCCGAACCCGCGTGAACGCGGATCAGTTTTATCCGCAAGCGATGGTAAATAAGTTATCCGATAAAAAGCTTGGCCGCTTTGGTCTCCGGTATTGTTCGATTCGCATGTGATCGCCTCCATGTATAATAACCGAGATTGATTACCCCGCATGCGACGAGGTTTCGCCTGTGCTCCGGCAATGCTAACAATGCCGTTCAGTTACAAGGCGACATAACCATGACCGATGACAGACCTTGCATATGGGCACTGGCGGATGACAGGGCGGGCAACCGTTCGCAAGTCCTCGGCGTAGCGGCATGCCTCGGATTGCCAGTAAAGGTCAAAGGCCTCACCTATGGGCCTTTGGCTAGGCTTCCAAATGTTTTATTGCCCGCCAGCCGAATGATTTTGAATTCGACTAGCCGTCGAAGGATTGTTGCGCCCTGGCCCGACCTCGTAATTGCCGCCGGGCGGCGAACTGCCTCAATCGCGCGCTATATCAAACGTACTTCCGGCGGATCAACGCGTCTTATCCAAATTATGAACCCCGGTGGCACCTTGGAAAATTTTGATCTCTTGTGCGTGCCTACCCATGATCCGGCGGTCAATGGCAAAAATGTTATGACGATTATCGGTTCGCCACACGGATTCACGCCCGATGTCCTTGCTGGCGCGCGAAGCGCATGGATGCCGAAACTCGCGGAGCTTCCGGCCCCGCGC
>MDTG01143421.1_pt1 | contig 15534 bp, 13 predicted proteins | sample 811421 | NCBI WGS metagenome assembly MDTG01 (sample SAMN05326645, study PRJNA326480) | marine metagenome | isolation source: seawater | place: Pacific Ocean: South East | collected 2011
GAATTTCTGATCCAAAAATTTGTTTTACAAGGGATTCATCATTAAAAGGCATCAAATCTTCTAAACTCCCTCCTCCTCTTGCAATTACTATGAGATCAACCATCATAACTAACTTTTTTTTTTCGTTGAAAAATTTAATACCGTTGATGACGTCTTTAACAGTGTCTTTACCTTGAACTTTTGCAGGAAATAGAATCACCTCAATAGGAAATCTGTCTTTTATTCGATGAATAATATCATTAATTACCGCACCTGATTCAGAAGTAATTACACCTATTTTATGAGGAAACTGAGGTAGTTCTTTTTTATATTTTAAATCAAAGAAACCTTGAGCTAAAAGTTTCTTTCTTCTTTGCTCCAATATTTTAAGTAAATATCCTTCGCCAGCATATTGTACATGTTGAAGAATTATTTGATATCTTGATTGAGGCGAGTACGTTGTTACTTTTCCAGTTATAACAACCTCTAAGCCATCTTCTAAGTTAAAGTCTAATCTGGGAACATTTGATTTCCAACATATCCCATGCATAGTATTATGTTCATCTTTTAAGGTAAAATAGACATGTCCAGAAGTATGATTTTTTACTTCAGATAATTCCCCAGAAACCTTTATTGCTTGGAAAGAAGTTTCAATGAGTTCTTTAAGTGAATTTGATAATTCAGTGACAGTAAAAAGTTTAAGATTTGATAATTTTGTCATTTTTTATAATATAATTACAATTAAGAGAAAAGGATAATGGTTTTGAATATTTTAGTTCTTGGGGGTGGTGGAAGAGAGCATGCTATTTGTTGGTCATTAAATAAATCAAAAAGAAAAAAAAATATTTTTTGTATTCCTGGAAATGCTGGAATACAAAAAATTGCTCTATGCAGTAAGATTGAGGTAACAAAAAAGAATATACTAAAATTTTGTAGAGAACATAGAATTGATCTTGTTGTGATTGGGCCCGAAAAATATCTTGAACAAGGGTACTCTGATTATCTCAAAAAAAAAGGAGTAAATGTTTTTGGACCTTCAAAAATGGCATCAAAATTAGAATCATCAAAATCATTTTCAAAAAAATTTCTAAATAAATACAAAATAAAAACAGCAATGTTTAAGACATTTACGAAACCTGAATTAGCTCTTAAATATACGGCAGGTCTGCCATTGCCTATTGTCATAAAAGCTGATGGTTTAGCTGCTGGTAAAGGAGTATTTATTTGTAATAAAAGAAATGAGGTAAAAAAATACATTACCCAAATTATGATTAAACAAAGATTTGGGCATGCAGGAAAAAAAATTGTTATAGAGGAGTTTTTAGATGGTTTTGAGGTTAGCTTTTTTGCTTTTATGGATAAATTTTCATATAAAATTTTTAATTATGCATTGGATCATAAAAGAGCTCTAGACGGTGATAAAGGGGCAAATACCGGTGGAATGGGAGCATTTACACCTTCAAATAAAATTTCAAAATCTATAAACTTGTTAATTAAGAAAGATATAATTGAAAAAACATTTGAAGCACTTATTCAGGAGAAAATTGTATATAGGGGAATATTATTTTTTGGTATTATGATTACAAAAGATGGTCCATACGTAATTGAATATAATGTTAGATTTGGTGATCCTGAATGCCAAGTCATTCTAAGAAGTCTTGAAACTCCTTTAGATAAAATTTTACTAGCGACTACAAATGATAAATTAAAAAATATTAAAATTAATTTAAATAATAAATCTAACATATGTGTCATAATTTCATCTAAAGGATATCCAGAAAAATACCAAACTGGAAAAGAAATAAAAAATCTTAATAATCTTGCGAGATTGGATGGAATTGAAATCTTTCATTCTGGAACGAAATTATTAAATGGAAAAGTCTACTCATCAGGAGGGAGAGTATTGTCAATAACTTCTCAAGAGGATGATATTTTAACTGCTAGACAAAGAGCTTATGAAATTATAAAGAAGATAAATTGGAAGCATGGTTTCCATCGAAAAGATATTGGGTTAAAAGAGTAATTATTTTCTGAGTTTTTTAAAGAATGAAGTAATTAAGTTTTGGCACTTTTCTTCTTCGATACCACCTAAAAATTCATATTGTTTATGTTTTGAAAAAAAGTTTTTTAATTTTCTTTTTTGAGTATCAATACTAGCTGAATAGGCACCAAAGTAGACTTTTGAAATGCCTGCATTTATAATTGCGGCTTCGCACATTCTACAGGGTTCTAGAGTTACGTATAATTCTGTTTTATAAAGTTTTTTTTTTTTAAGTTTTTTGCAGGCTCTTCTTATTGCTAAAATCTCAGCATGAGCTGTTGGATCCTGATTTTTTTCTATCAAATTAAACGCAGAACTAACTATTTTATTTTCTGCATTAACTATTACACACCCTACGGGAATTTCTCCTAATAATTCGGCTTTTCTTGCTAATCTAATAGCTTGTGACATCGGTGATTTTTCAATTTTTTTCAATTACTATTACCTCATTAGTTTTCACACTTTTTAATTCTATGGGAATAATTATAGTATTTACCCAGAGATTGTGTCTAGCCAATTATCAAATTTCATTTTTTTTTAAATTGGGGTTCTTCCAAATCTAATTACTATGACTTTGCCATGAGGCGAGAATGTAATTTCACCAAAATATATCACGTCTCTGAGATTTCTTTCATGGGAAGAGATAATAGGACAATTAAAAAATATTTCCACTCCCTCCCTGATTTTTATATTAGGTTTGAAAGGAAAATTTTTCCAAATGCTTTTTGCTACAATAGCAATTAGCTGCTTTACTTGAAAAAAAGAGAGTATATTGTGATTTTACATTTTCTAATCATATGTTAATTTAACATTTAGTTTTTTTTGTATTTTTTGTATGAAATGTCCAATTATAGGTATCACGTTAGATGACGGGCCTTCAAATCTAGGTTATTCAAATTTTGCTTGGTATGCTATTCGTAAAAACTACTCTGATTCCATATATAAAGCTGGAGGCATTCCCTTTTTTATTTCGTCTGAGTCAAGACTAATTAAAAACTATTTGGAAGTTATTCATGGACTGATGATAACTGGAGGAGACTTTGATATAGATCCCAAGCTCTACGGAGAAAAGATAAACAGCTCAAAAATAAGCCTAAAAAAAGAAAGAACTAATTTTGAATTTGAAATTACTAAGTATGCTATTGATAAAAACCTACCATTACTTGGGATTTGCGGGGGACAACAACTTCTCAATATTGTTCTTGGAGGAACCTTGGTTCAACATATTCCTGATTTTATAGAAACAAATATTGACCATGAACAAACAAATCCAAGGAATGAGGGAAGCCATTTAGTAAAGATTAATAAGGGTACAAAATTAAATAAAATCGTTAAAGATACAAAAATGTTTGTTAATTCTGCCCATCATCAAGCAGTAAAAGAACTTGGGAAAAAATTAATTGTCAATGCACAATCGTGCGACAATATTATAGAAGGTTTCGAATCCGTAGATTTAGATTTCTATTTAGGAATTCAATGGCACCCAGAATTTTTAATAGATCAAGGAGACCTTAAAATATTCGAATCTTTCGTTTCACATGCAAAAAAATATAAAAAACACAATAGTTAGAATCTCAAAGATTCTATCTCATGGCGGGGTTTGTTCAAGAAGAGACGCCGAGGAATTAATAAGAATTGGTAAGGTTGAAGTTAACGGGAATATATCCAAGGAATTTTTAATTGATTCTAAATTATTGCAATCTATAAGAGTAAATGGAAAAGAAGTAAAAAAGAAAAAAACTGCTCTTTGGTTATTCCATAAACCGCCTGGTTATGTATGTTCTAATCGAGAACAGGGTAATCAGAAAAGCATATTTTCATTGTTGCCAAAAACTTTTCCAAGAGTAGTCTCAGTGGGAAGGCTTGATATTGAATCTGAAGGTTTACTATTATTGACGAATAATCCATCATTGTCTAATTTTCTGGAAAAACCTCTAAATAGCATTGAAAGAAAATATGAAGTAAAAATTAGGGGAGAATTACCAAGAGATTTTGTTCAAATAAACAAAGGGATAACCATTAACGGAATTGAATACAAAAGTATATTATTCAGATTAGTTGAAAAAAATAAGATTGAAATGAATCTCAAAGAGGGAAAAAATAGAGAGATTAGAAGAATTCTAAATCATTTTAATATAAAAGTTGAAATATTGAAAAGAACTAGATACGGTCCGTTTTCTTTAAAGTATTTAAAAAGAGGTGATATAGCTAAATTAGAAAAAAAAGTTTTGAAAGATAAATTAGAACAAATAGGGTTTTTTAATGAGGATAATTTCTGGTCAATTTAAGGGATTCAAACTTTTAAAAATAGATAAACAAGGCATTAGACCAACTTTAGGAAGAGCTAAAGAATCGATTTTTAATATTCTTTCATCTATACTAAAAAAAAGATGTAAAGACTATTTTGACTTGACGGTTATCGATGGTTTCTGCGGAACTGGGGCTTTGGGAATCGAGGCTTTATCCAGGGGGGCTAAAGAAGTATTATTTATTGATAATAGTAAGCACTCAATAGAATTAGTAAAAAAAAACTGCGAACTTTTGAAGATACATGAAAGAGTTTCATTCCATCTAGGTGATATTTTAAAATTAAATAAAAAAAATTATATGGCTGATCTTTTTTTTTTAGATCCACCGTATAGCTTCAAAGATTACGATCTATTTTTTAAAACTTTTGACCAAAAAAGAATATTTGCAAAGGAAGCAATTGTAATCCTTGAAACATCTAAAAGTATAAGTTTTTTGGAACTTGAAAAATTTAGCACAATCAAAAAAAAAAAAATTTCTAATTCTAATTTTTTTTTTCTTGAATATTCAAGTTCATCTTCTGTTAAATAGTTTTTCTATAGCTGTAAGGTCAAGTTCTATATAAGTTGGTCTACCATGATTACATTGAGCTGAAGACTTTGTATTTTCAATATTTCGTAACAGTTCATTCATTTCATCCGTTTGTAATTCTCTTCCTAACCTTACAGACCCATAACATGCCATTGAAGAAAAAATCTTATTTACTTGCTCTTCTAACAAGTTAGTCGAGTCTAAATAGGTTAATTCCTGAATTACATCTTCCACCATTGGTTTGATATTGGAGTTAATAAGAACTATGGGTACCTCTCTTACAACGATAGAACTAACGCCAAATATTTCTATATGAAGTCCAAATTTTTCTAAGTGACAAATTTTAGATTTTATATTCTGAAAGACGGTAAGTTCTAAGTCAATTATAATTGGTAATAGAAGAATTTGTCTTGATATAGAGTTTTTTTGGAAATTTTTTTTTAAATTTTCGTAAATTATTCTTTCATGCGCGGCATGTTGATCGACAATTATAATGCCTTTTTTAGTCTGGGACACAATATAGTTTTTATGGAATTGACATTTGGCAAAACCCAAAGGATAAATTTGGTTTAAATGATGCTGAAATGAATTATCGTCGCGTTTTTTTTCAATAGAATTCTCATAATTTTCCTTTAGTTTCAAATCATAATTGGAAAATTCTTTTTTAAAATCCTTAGAAAGTTGTTGTGTAGTTTGAGTTGTAACTTTCAATTTAGTTATAGATAATGCTTCTCTGATAATTTTTATCAAACAAGAATTAAGTTTTGTTTTATCCTTAAATCTCACCTCACTTTTGGCTGGGTGCACGTTAATATCAACTAGTTCTAAGTCACAAATTATAAAAATAATTATTTGCGGAAATCTGTTGTACGGTATGACATCCTTGTAAGCAACTTTAAAAATTTGGTTGATTGATTTATCAGTTATTACTCTTTGATTTACAAAAATATACTGATTTTTTGTATTTGAATGATTGAATGTGGGAATGCCTGCAAGGCCAAAAATTGAATAGTTTTCTTTTTTTTGATTGATGGGTATAGAGTTTTCAAAGAACTCTTTTCCCAAAACCTCTTTTGTTCTACTACTTAAACTCGTTATTAAATCTGAGTTATTATGAACAAATGTTGACAAAACTTTCTTGTCATTAATGTACAAACAAAATTGAATTGAAAAATTACAAACAGAAATCCTTTTTACATAATCTTTAATTACCAATGCCTCGTACTCATCAGTTTTAAGAAATTTCAACCTCGCTGGGGTAGAGAAAAATAAGTTCTTCACCGTAACACTGGTTCCTCTTGATTTATTTATTGGCTTAGTTCTTTGTTTTTTTCCAAAATGAATTAGTAATTCATGTCCATGACCTAAAACGTTATCTGATGATTGGATTGATAATTCAGAAATAGAGGCAATAGATGGAAGCGCTTCTCCTCTAAATCCTAGTGTTTTAATATTTTCTAATTCATCAATTTTCAACTTTGAAGTAGCATGCCTATGAACAGCTAGTAAAAGCTCCTCAGAATTCATACCCACTCCATTATCTATAATTTTTATTTCAGACTTACCACCATTTCTTACAAAAATATCAATTTTACTAGCACCTGCGTCAATACTATTTTCGACTAGTTCTTTTACAACTGAGGCTGGTCTTTCAATTACTTCACCAGCAGCTATTTTGTTAATAATATTGTCAGATAATATTCTTATTCTATTCATTTTTTAATTTTTCTTTAGTAAGAATTTTACCTTCTTCTACGGCTGGTTGATCAAATGGCTCAACTTCAAGCATATAACAAAATAAAATTGTTTCTAAAAAGAAGTACATAAGAAGTGAACCTATTGTTTCTTCATTGATTTTTTTTATTAAAATAGAAGTAACGGGTAAATCTTTTTTTTGTAATGTGTCTATCGTTGCATAGACCTCTGCTGCCAAAAGTTTTTTCATTGATTTATTTCGAAGAGTATCAAATGTTTGGCCTTTACCAATTTTACACTTCAGGATATCAGACTTTTCCTCTATTTCTTTCTTATAAATAATCGTAAAGAATTTGTCTTTAGGACCATCTAAATAAAGCTGTAATTGACTATGTTGATCAACTGTACCAAGAGCATTCACTAAAGTACTGCCCTTGCCAGATTTTCCAACACTTTCTGCCCATAGCTGACGTAACCAGAAAGAAAAGTTTTGCATTTTGTCTATGTAAGGCATAAAAACATTGATGTTGGTATTTTGGCGCAGAAGTGAATATTTGTAAAATGCTGGTAAAAAGATCTGGTCAAATTTTTCAAATTCATTCATGGAAAGCTGTTTTATGAAATTTTTTCCCCCCTCGCATATACTTTTTATTTTCAAACCATAAACACTTGCTGGAATTAAGCCTACATTTGAAAATATAGAGTATCTTCCACCAATTTTCTTGTCATGACTAATAAATGCATATTTATTACTTTCTTGAATTTTTTTCAACGTACTGTTTTTGTTTTCTGTCAAAATATGGATTCTTCCTTTTAAATCAATTTCTTGTCGTTTCATAAATTCTGTTACAAAAAAGTATTGACTCAGGGTTTCAAGTGTTTCACCAGATTTGGAGACAACCATTAATCCAGTTCGATTTAGATCGATGCCTTCTAAAATTTCAGTAATTGAACTTTGATCAATATTTTCAATGAAAATAATTTCCGCTTTGTTTTTTTTCTTTTGTTTTTCAATTAAGGAAATCAAGGTTTTACCACCAAGACTGGAACCGCCTGTTCCTAAAAAAAGAATGGTTTGAAATTTTTTTAGTTTAGATGAAAATTTATTTATTTCTTTGTAGTCTTTTTTAAAAATATCTTTTAAAAAGCCAAAGGTTTTTTTTTTTATATTTTTTTTTAGTTCTTCTTTTGAATTTATAAAAGTTGGGAGATTTTTTTTTAACAGTTTAGGATTTTCATAAAATATTTCTTGAAAAAAAAGCATCTTTATTTAGGGTTTCCAACACTAAGGAAATAGAGTTCTTTTTCATCTAAAATTTTCTTAGCAACGTTGTTTACGTAATTGAAATCTAATGAATCAATAATTTCATTTCTTGTACTAAAATAATCATTGCCCAACTGATAATATTGAACAACCTCTAGTAAATTTGCAATTGACAGTGTGCTGGTAAAGTTCGTAGAAAATGACCCCTTGAAGTATGTTTTAGCATCTTCAAATTCTTTCTTCGAAATTCCTTCATTTTTGACTATTCTCCATTCTTTTTTTATTAGTTGAATTACGTCATCAACAGATTCATTTTTTGTTTGAAATCCACCCGCCAAAATTCCGTCATTTTCGTATGGCATTAGATAAGAATAAATTGAATAAACCAAGCCTCTCTTTTCTCTAACATTTTTGTAAAGTCTCGATTGAAAGCTACCACCTCCCAAAACATAGTTTACTATTCTAGCAGCAAAAAAATCTTCATCACTTCTTTTTAAACCTGGTTGGCCAAAAACAACTGCTGTCTGGGGAGATTCTTTGAAAACTTTTTTATTTCCTTTTTTCAATGAAGGAAATTCCGGTATTGAAATACTTGTTCCTGTCTGGGGTAGTTTTCCAAAAACATAGTCAATTTTTTTCCTTATTTCTTTTTCCGATATATTTCCTGAAACTCCAACTGTGAGAGTATCTTTATTAAAACTTAAAGAAAACATTTCTTTAATATCCATCTCAGAAATCTTTTCCAATGATTCGATGGTTCCTTTTACAGGATTATTAAAACTATGATCTTGATAGAATGATTTATTAAACTCTTTTGCAGCAAGCCTTGATAAATCTGAATTATCAATTTTTATACTGGAAATGATTTGGTTCTTAACTTTCAAAATTTCATCTTTTCTGAACAAAGGTAGATTTAGAGCTTGATAAAATAAATCAAAACCCCTATCAGAATTTGATGAAACCACTTGGAAAGAGCCTTGTATTTTCGACTTATCTGAAGAAAATGAGAGCTTTACTCCGTTTGATTTCATCTGATTTTTGAAATCTATTGATGTGTACTCCTCGGTTCCCTCATCAAGCAAGGATGTCATCAAATTTGACAGTCCCGATTTATTTGAAGGATCAAGAAATGAACCTCCTTTGAAACTGAAGCTAATACTTATAATTGGAATACTATCATCCTTTACAAACCAGAAGTTTACACCTTTCTCCGTTTTAAGTTCTTTAAATTCAAGTGCAAAAGAATTAAAGGAAAATAGGAAAGTAAACAAAAAAAATTTGAACATAGTTTTAATTTGTTAAATTACCTATTACGAAATTTTTATTATTGTAAAATTTCTCTAGTGCATTTTTTATTGTTTTCACATTTATCTTCTCAAGATTTTTATTCCAATTTTCAATTTCATTAAGTTCTAGCCCAACTGAAATAGCCTCACCAATTATTTGTGATGGCTTAAGAATTCCGTCCATTCCATAAATAGAATTGTAGATGTATTTTTTCTTCTCAATATCTATCATCTTTTTCGTAATGTTATTTATTGAGGACTTAACTTCTTCATTCACTAAACTGTCTATTTCTCTTGAATTTATGTCTCTAATTGGAATGGCGTACAAATATATATATCCATCTCCCTTAGACAAGCCTTGATAAAATCCCCCTATCATTGAGAATATCTTTTCTTTATTCACTAATTTGTCGTAGAGTAAACTCGAAGAACCTCCCATTAAAATTTTCAAACCAATATCTAGTGCAATCCCATCTACTATCGAGGTTCTATATGATTGGGTTCTATACAATTTTTTCCATATCGATTGTCTTATATCTTGATTCGAGTGCTCAACAAAAACGTTTGTCTTCATTGGTGGGTTTTGTATAGTGTGTTTTGCTGTATTATTGGTTTTTTCGATATTACTATAATATTTTTTTGTTAGAGACATTGCACGGTCAATACTTATGTCACCAGAAAGGATAAGAACAGCGTTATTTGGTCCATAACTTTTCTTATAAAAATCCATTACATTTTGATAGTTTAAATTTTCAATTTCAGACTTCCATCCAATAATGGGTCTCCCATAGTAATCATTTTGAAATAGAATACTTTTCATAGACTCATCCAAAATTGAAGATGGATCACTATCAATTCTTTGATACCTTTCCTCCAAAATTACCTTTTTTTCTGTCTCAACTAAATCTTTATTCAGAATAATATTTTTCATTCTATCAGCTTCCATCTCAATTATTTTCTCGACGTGTTCACTGGGAAAAATTTGAAAATAGGCAGTGTAATCATAACTTGTAAATGCATTTTCACTTCCACCTATACGTGATATATAATTTGAATAATAATTGTTTGGGAATTTTGATGTGCCCTTAAACATTAAATGTTCCATAAAATGAGCTAGACCGCTTTTTCCCTTTTCTTCTATTCCAGAGCCAAAATTATACCAAATCATTTGTGATATCACTGGTGCTCGTTTATTTTCCACTACTATGACTCTCAGCCCATTTTCTAGGTAAAATTCTTTAGCATTGAATATTTTCTTTGATTCAACAGCATCAAAGAAAAACAAATAAAACAGTAATACAGTTATTAATTTCATTTATTCAATTACAGGTATTAAATCAGAAGATAAGTAATTAGAACCATTTAGAGTACTTGAAAATGAATCAGATTGATAGCTATTGTTTTGAGATTGTAAACCAAAGTTTGAAAATCGATTCTGGTTAGGCATATATCTTCGGGAAAAGTTAAAACCCCTGTCATAAATAGGTCTATAGTAGATATTACCTTTTTTAAACCCCTCGACGTATTGTTGATATACCCATTCGCCTATCGTAAACTTTTTATTATTCTTAAATTTTTCCAGAGAATCTGATGGTGTAGGGGACGCTGGTAAAATGCGTTGAGCCTCAAAATTCGGAATATTCGGTGTTACTGTACCGAAGTTTTGAACAGTGTTCATATCGAAATTTTGCTTCTTGATGTTGTTTTTTCTTGTTGAGCTAACAGTGGCCTTTTTTCCAAAATCTGGGGGGAGCACGAGGTCAGGCACTTGAGATATGTAAGTACTATCATCTATTTTTGGTTTTGAAAAGCCTGTATAATCCTTGATTGCATCACAGGAGTTGAGAAAAAAATAGATTGATACAAAAAAAATTAAATACTTTTTATTCATTGTCAAAATCATCACACTGATAACCACCATTCATATAATCAACGACCACTCTTATACAATCATTTTGAATAGCATACAGTTCCATTTTATCCTCTTCACTCAATAAATTAGGGGAAGAGTTGTTAGCTTGATTCGTTATCAGCGGAACCTCATCATTAGTAATATTGTAAATATCTTCATATTGCATGGAATTATACATACCCTCGTTTGGCATAGAATATTGTCCGACGGGAGGCAAGTTGCTATAATTAGAAAATGGCTGAATACTATTTTGTTGATCTATAGAATATTGAGGAAATGGTGGAGGCGGTGGGGCTGGAACCGGTGTACCATTTGGACCTACGTAATAAAATTGTCGTTGACTTGTATAAATTGGAGAGCTGTAAAAACCTCCATAGTTTTGCTGTGGAAAAACTTCCATATTCTGACTTTGTTGTATCTGGTCATAATCATTCTCGTACATTGGAAAATTTTCTTGAGGCAAAGCATATTCTGGTACTTCTATTGCCTCCTCTATAATAATAGCCTCGCTCTGCTCTGGCTCATCATCTTCCCAGATCGCTATTGTGTCATACAAATAATCACCAGCATTTGATATTGATTCCCATGTCGAATCAACAGTAGAATCAATTGTAGAACATGAAGATAATACAAAAAAACAGCCAGCAAGAAGAGATTTAAAAAAAAATTTGAATCTGTTCAAGGGATTTACAACCATATATTGTATCTTATAAATTTAAAGTTAACTTATTTAGTAATCTTTAATAATAACTATTATCATTAGTTTACCGACTTTGAAAGTATAATATTTAATTATATCGCGCAATGCTGAATAAGAAAAAAATTGCACCTACTGTAATAGAGAGATCAGCAATGTTAAATGACGGCCAGTGATATTTAAATATGTATATATCAATAAAGTCTACAACAAATCCTTGAAAAACTCTTTCATATCCATTTCCAATTGCTCCACCCAAAATTAAAGATAACCCTAAAATTTCAATTAAATAATTACTTTTTTTTATTAAGTAAATAATATAGGAACTTATAGCAAAGGAAATAAATCCTAAGACCTGGGATATATCAAGTTCTGAAAATAGCCCAAAACTTATACCTTTGTTCTCAACGTAAACTAAATTAAACCCGTTTAGAATTTTATAACCATAAATTAAATTTTCGTAATTCTCTTTAACATAGTATTTTGTTAATAAATCAATAAAAATAACACTTACAGCAATAGATAATGAGTAAACAAACTTTTTATTAATTGTTTGCATTAATAACTTCTTGGCACCTAAAACAAATTTTTTGTTCCTTTTGCATATGAAATTTTTTCCAACATCTTGGACATTTTGTTCCCTCTATTTTTTTTATAATAATTTCAATGTTTTTTTCATTTGAGTTATTACCGTTTTTAAAAATTAGATTTGCTTTTGAAACAATTAAAATTTCAGACAATTCAATCTTTTCTAAAATTTTAAAACATTTTATGTCTTTAATATATATATCTACTTCTGCATCAAGACTTGATTTGAAATCATACACTTTTCTGTTTTTTTCCATAAGAACTAAGAATAATTCTCTCAATTCAAATATTAATTTCCATTCTTTTTCTATATTATCGTCCTTCCATGAAATAGAAGGGGATATAAATTTCAACAAATGACAACTAAGAACTGCATCATTATCAATATCCTTTCTCCAATTTTGCCACACTTCCTCAGTAGTGAAAGGCAATATTGGGGACAACCACGTTATAATGCAACCTAAAATGTCAAATAATACAGTTCTGCATGATCTTCTTTTTGTAGAAGAAACCGAGTCACAATAAAGACAATCTTTTCTTATATCAAAGAAAAATGCGGATAAAGTTTGTGAACAAAAATTTAGTATAACCTGAAAAGCTTTATGAAAATTATATTCTTCAAAATGTTTAATTACTTGAGTGTTAGTTGTATAAAGTTTATTTCTAATGAACCTCTCGAGTGGAGGAAGTTCCTTTTCATTAACATATTCTTTTTTCTCCCAGTTATTCAAATTTCCTAAAATAAATCTCAAAGTGTTTCTAATTTTTCTGTAACTTTCTGATAAGCGTTCGAGATTTTCAAAACTAATTTTTAAATCCTCGTTAAAATTTGAACTGGCTACCCACAATCTTAAAATATCTGCCCCATATTTATTTATAATTTCACTAGGGAGAATCACATTACCCAGAGATTTTGACATTTTTCTTCCCTTATCGTCTATTACAAATCCATGAGTTAAAACAGCTTTATAAGGGCTATTTCCGTAAATTGCACATGATTGAAGAAGAGACGACTGAAACCAACCTCTATGTTGGTCAGTTCCTTCAAGATAGAGATCTGCTTTATCATTAAATCCATTGTTTTTTAAAACAAAAACGTGGCTGGAACCAGAATCAAACCAAACATCTAGTATTGAATTAACTTTCTCAAAATCATCACTTTTGTATTTATCAGTTAAGAAAAAATCGTTAGATTTGTTGAACCAACAATCAATTCCGTATTCTTCAATTCTATCAACAATTTTTTTATTCACTAATTCGTCCACTAAGGGAAGTTTAGATTTTTTATTTACAAAGACTGTTATCGGTACACCCCAACTTCTTTGCCTTGAAATACACCAGTCAGGCCTTTCTTTAACCATTGATTTTATCCTATTTATACTTGATGATGGTATCCATCTTACAGATTCAATTTCTCTTGAAGCTATTGATCTCAGATTATTTTTATCCATTGAAATAAACCATTGAGAAGTTGCCCTGAAAATAAGTGGAGCTTTCGACCTCCAGGAGTGAGGATAACTATGATTATAACTGCAAGAACTTAATAAATTTGAAGCGCCTAATAATTTTTCAATTATTTTTTCGTCGGCTTTGAAAACATGAATGTTTTTGAAAAAGGGGATACAAGATGAATAAATTCCATTAGCTTCTACAGTATCTGAATTTTTTAGTCCATTAACTTTTCCTACTCTGAAATCCTCTTCTCCGTGATTAGGAGCTATGTGAACAAAACCAGTTCCATTATCATCAGTCACATGTGTACTTGAGAACAATCTGATTGGTGATGTAAATCCCAAATTTTTTAGTGGGTGGTCACACAAAAATGTATTAAAAAGATTTACATCTTTAACATCTTCTATATCAAATTTTTCAATTTTATGTATTGATATGAAATTTGACAATAGAGTTTCAGCAATAAAAATTGTTTCGTTTTTTTTTAAATTAACCTCAGCATAATTATCCAATATTTTTATTTTTTTATAATTTAAAGTATTAGAATATGAGATTGCTCTATTGCAAGGAATTGTCCAAGGAGTTGTCGTCCATATTACAATTGAAGCATTTGTAGATAGATTTTTGATTGGAAATTTTACATAAATTGATTTTGAAACTTTTTCTTTATATTCAACTTCTGCCTCCGCAAGCGCTGTTTTTTCTACAACTGACCACATTACGGGTTTGAATCCAAGGTATAATTCACCTGATTCAAGAAACTTCAATAATTCTTTAACTATAGTGGTTTCTGCGTCTCTAGTCATGGTCGTATAAATGTTGTTCCAGTCATTTTGTATGCCTAATCTGGAAAATTGTTCTTTCTGTTTAATAACCCATTGACTAGCAAAATTTCTACATTCATTCCGGAATTCAGGTAGACTGATTTCGCCTTTATCCTTGCCTTTCTTCCTAAACTTTTCTTCTATTTTCCATTCTATTGGAAGTCCATGGCAGTCCCAACCCGGTACATAATGAACATCGTGTGATGACTGAAATTTATAACGACAAACAATGTCTTTTAAAATTTTATTTAAGGCATGACCCATATGCAAATCACCATTCGCATAAGGTGGTCCATCATGTAAAATAAATTTCTTATCACTGGATCTCTCTTTTTTTATCAAGGAATAAATTTTATTTTCCTGCCAAAAAGATAACCAATCTTGTTCCTTTTGAGCTAGATTAGCCTTCATAGACAAATTCGTAAAAGGAAGTTTTATAGTTTTCGAATAATTATCCATTTTCATTCTTTATCATTTTAATATCCTGTTTAATTTGCATTCTAAGTTTCTTAACAGATTCAAACTTTTTTTCATTTCTTAGAAAATATTTGAAGTAGATTTTAACTTTTTTTCCATAAATGTCTTTTTCAAAATCAAAAATATGCACCTCTAAAATAGGTTCAGTTTTATTAAATGTAGGTTTTACCCCATAATTAGCAATCCCAAAAAAAACTTTTTCAAAACCATCAATTTTCAATGAAACTTTGTAAACACCATAAAGAAGATTACAAAATTTGAAAATTTGAAAGTTTGCTGTTCTGTAGCCTATCGCCCTTGCCTTTTGTTCTCCTTTAACTACTCTTGATTCAATCAACCAATCTCTAGAAAGATAAGTGTTAGCTTTTTCTAGTTCACCAGTTCTCAAAAAATTTCTAATTGCTGACGATGAGATTTCTTGACAATTCAATTCGAACTTAGTTACTTCAAAAAATTCGAAATTCTTTGTTAAACCTACAAA
>MDTG01245359.1_pt1 | contig 15532 bp, 17 predicted proteins | sample 811421 | NCBI WGS metagenome assembly MDTG01 (sample SAMN05326645, study PRJNA326480) | marine metagenome | isolation source: seawater | place: Pacific Ocean: South East | collected 2011
TATTATAATTATCATTTGTTAGTTGTTGCCACCTAGAAACTCTTTCATTATATTTCAAATCATCTTCTTCAGATTTTCTAATTGGTTCCAATCTTTCTAAATAATAACTCTCTCTATAAATAAACATTACAACATCAGAATCCTGCTCAATTGTACCACTTTCTCTTAAATCAGATAATTGAGGTCTTTTATCCTCTCTTTGCTCAACTTGCCGTGATAGTTGTGATAAAGCAATAATAGGAATATTTAATTCTTTAGCAATTGATTTAAGACCTCTAGTTATTTCTGATATTTCCTGAACTCTTCCGTCATTTCTGTTATTCGAGGAGGAAGACATTAATTGTAAATAATCTATTATAATCAAATTAATATTATGAAGTCTTTTAAGCCTTCTTGCTCTTGCTCTAAGTGTTGGTATTGTTAATACTGGATTATCATCAATTATTAAATTTAAATTTTCTAATTCTGATGAAGTTTTTGCTATTTTATTAAAATCATTTTTGTTTAATTCAGCCTTTCTCATTTTATCGCCAGAAATTTTTGTTTGCTCTGCTAAAATTCTCGTTGCAAGTTGTTCAGAAGACATTTCTAATGAAAAGAAAGCAACCTTGCCCCCATCTATAATCTTTTTATTTTCAAACTCATCTGTTTCCTCCTGATATTTAATAGCACAATTGAAAGCTATGTTTGTTCCAAGTGCAGTTTTTCCCATTGACGGTCTTCCAGCAATAATAATTAAATCCGATTTATGTAGTCCTCCTAATTTATTATCTAAGTCTTTGAAACCAGTTGGAACTCCAGCAATTTTTCCCTCTCTTTTATATGCTTCGCTAATTATTTCTACTGCACCTTGCAGCGCATTTCCAAAATTAACAAATGATCTATCAGTATTCCCACTTTGAGATAAATTATATAAATCATTTTCAGCATTCTCTATAAGGTTTTCTGATGATATGTTTGTGTTTGTATTTGTTTCTTGAATTAAATTATGTGCTACTCCAACTAAATTTCTTTTGACATATAGGTCATAAATAATTTTCCCATAATTATAGGTATTATGTGTAGATGGTGTACTATCTTTTAATTGATTTAAATAATTAACTTTATTTAATTTATCATTATCATCGGGAAGATAATTTTTTAGAGTTATTGGAGAAACTAAGATGTTTTTGTCTAATAAATTCTTTATTGTAGAAAAAATTATTTTATTTGTTTCATCTACAAAGTGATTTTCATTAAGAAATTCTGAAATTTTTTCATAATTTTTATTATCCCATAAAATACAACCAATTATAGCTATTTCTGCCTCTGTGTTTGAGAAATTAATTTCTTCAGTTTCTTTTGTTGACCGGTCTGAATTTATTAATTCTACTGACATTAATTATAACTAAACTATCTTAAAAAGATGGACAACAACTAGAAATAAAAAATAGTTAATAAGGTATTAATTGTGTGAATAAATTAGTTTTTATTTACTATGATTGATATTTCCTCTGATATATTTTCATATGGATTAACTTCAATACTATGTTCACCGATTGACTTAATTTGATTTTTTATTAGAAGATCATCGGATTTAACTTTAATATTATTTTCGGCAAGAAAATCTATTATTTCTTTTTTAGAAATAGATCCATAAAGCTGATCTTTCTCATCAGCTTCTCTATTAAAGATAATCTTAATTTTTTTTAAGTCACTAATTAATTTATTAGCATTATTAATTTTTACTTCTTCATTATTTTTTATTTCATCTTTAATTCTATCATAATGTTCTAAATTTTTTTTACTATCTCTTAAAGCCATTTTATTGGGAAATAAAAAATTCCGCGCATAGCCAGGCTTCACTTTAACTTGGTCTCCAATTTTCCCCAATTTTTTAATATTTGTAGTTAAAATTACTTTCATGATCCAATAATTTTATTTGTGTATGACATTAAGGACAAAAAGCGAGCTCTTTTTATAGCCCTAGATAGTTCTTTTTGTTTCTTTTTTGATACTCCAGTTATTCTACTAGGAACAATCTTACCTTTTTCACTAATATATCTTGTTAATAGTCGAGTATCCTTATAATCGATTTGAGGTGAATTTGGTTGACTAAAAGGGCAAAACTTATTCCTAATTTCAAATGGTGAGTTAGACTTTTCGTCTCTTTTTTTAAATTTAGATTTATTTTTTTTCATAGTTCAATTTAGTCGGTAGTTCTTGATGTTCTTTAACTTTTACAAATAAAAATCTTAGTAAATTTTCAGATTGGCTCAATTCTTTAGAAATATTTTGAATAGTAGTGCCTGATATTTCAATTTGAAAAAAATTATAAAAGGCTTTTTTAAATTTCTTTATATTATAACTTAAATCTCTAAGCCCCCAATTTTCTTCAGCTATTAGTATGCCAGAATTATTCTTTAACTTATCTTTAAATAAATCTATTTCAGAAACCAAAGTTAAATTAGTAAGTTCAGGACTATGTATTAAAACAACTTCAAATCTATTCATAAAACTCCATGGTTAATCTCATAATGTTATTACGAGAGAAGTAAACCTTGCATATATTTAAAATTTCCAATAAATCAAGTAAAAATGACCGCAATTATATTTCCTGGACAAGGTAGTCAATACTTGGAAATGGGTAAAGATTTCAACGATAATTTTAGTATAGCAAAAGATACTTTTGAAGAAATTGAAGATATAACTTCTATTAACTTGAGAGATATAATTTTTTCAGAGAATAATGATTTATTAAATCAAACTAATTTCACACAAATATCAATTTTTGCATGTTCTGTTTCCATTTTTAAAACATTTATAAATGAAAAAAATATTGATTTAGGGAACATTGCAGTAATGCTCGGCCATTCATTAGGAGAATATACAGCTTTAGCATGCAGTAACAAACTAGATTTAACAGATGCAAGTTTAGTTTTAAAAAAAAGAGGCGAACTAATGCATAATGCTTTACAAAAAAATATGTACGGTATGGCTGCTTTAATAGGAAAATCTGTTGAAGAAATAGAGAGAATTATCAAAGAAAATAATATTACTTTAGAAGTAGCTAATGACAACTCACCCTTTCAAGTTGTAATTTCAGGTAAAATAGAAGATTTAGATAAATGTGAAGATATTTTTAAAAAAAATAATATAAAAAAATTTGTAAGACTTAATGTGTCATCTGCATTTCATAGTCAGTATATGCTCAATTCACAAAATGAATTACGACAAAATATTGACAAATTAAAGTTTAAGAAAAATAATATAAGCATAATACCTAATTTTGATGCTGAATTAACAAATGATAACGATAAAATAAAGTTAGCTTTAAAAAATCAAATGGCAAGCAGAGTAAGATGGACTGAAAGTATAAAAATACTTGAGTTAGCAGAAGTGAGTAAAATTATTGAAATAGGTCCTGGAAAAGTTCTATCTGGATTGGTTAGGAGAATCTCAAATTCTTTTGATATAAAATCTATTAACATTATTGAAGATTTGGAAAAATATTAACTATAAAATGAGTATAAATAAAAAAGTTTTAATCACTGGAGGTTCAGGTGGTATTGGAACAGCAATATGTGATTTGTTTTTTTCTAAAAATTATAAATTAATATTAACATCATCTTCCGACGATAAACTAAATAAATTGAAAATAAAATATGGAGAAAATAACAATTACTTTTATAAGTTAGACCTTTCTAACAAGATTAGTACTGAAGACTGTGTTAAGGATATTGCAAAAAATCATAAAGATTTAAGTATAATAGTAAATAATGCTGGTATTACTCAAGATAGTCTTCTTTTAAGGATGAAAAGTGATCAATGGGAAAATGTAATTAAAACAAATTTAGACTCCAATTATTATATTCTTAAAAACTTAATTCCAAACATGATGTCTAACAAATATGGCAAAGTAATTGGAATATCTTCAGTAATAGCTTTGACAGGTAATCCAGGTCAATCTAATTATGCTGCGTCAAAATCAGGAATGTTAGGTTTATACAAATCTTTAGCATTAGAATTTTCTAGACGTAATATTAATATTAATATTGTCTCTCCAGGCTTTATTATTAGTTCCATGACAGATAAGCTATCTGATAATCAAAAAAACGATATATTAAATAAAATACCCATGAACAGATTTGGTACAGCTCAAGATGTAGCTAATTTAGTTTACTTTTTATCTTCTGATAAGTCTTCATACATTACTGGGCAAAATTTTAACATAAATGGTGGAATGTTGATGCCTTAATTGGTTGACATAACTTAAGATAATAATCTAAAAGAAATTAAGGAGATAAATATGAGTGAAATTCAAGATCAAGTAAAAAAAATTGTTGTTGATCATCTTGGTATTGATGAGTCAAAAGTAATTCCTGAGGCTAAATTTATTGATGATCTCGGCGCTGATAGTTTAGATACGGTCGAGCTTGTAATGGCATTTGAGGAAAAGTTTGGTATTGAAATACCAGATGATGCTGCTGAAACAATTCAGACTGTTCAAAATGCAATAGATTATATTGAAAGCAAAAAATAATTTATCTTAAATATAATGAGAAGGGTTGTAGTCACAGGAATTGGATTACTTACTTCCTTAGGAAACAATCTAGAAGAAAGTTGGAAAAACTTATTAGAAGGAAAATCTGGAATAAAAAAAATAAGTCATTTTGATGTATCTGATTTATCATGTAAAATTGGTGGTTATTTATTTAACAACCCAGATGATGAAAAATATTTTAACAAGCCAACTCAAATAGATCCAAAAGATATTAAAAGAAATGATAGATTTATACAATATGGTTTAGTTGCAGCAAAAATGGCATATGACGATGCTGGACTTGAAAATCTTAAAGAAAATAACTTAACTAGAGCAGGGGTTTCAGTTGGATCAGGAATAGGAGGATTAGAGACAATTTATAACGGATCATTAACAGTTAAAGACAAAGGTCCAAAAAAATTATCTCCCTTTTTTATTCCTTCATCATTAGTTAACCTATTATCAGGACAGATTTCAATAAAATACGGTTTTAAAGGACCTAACCATTCAGTAGTTACAGCTTGTGCAACTGGTGCGCATTCAATCGGTGATGCAAGTGAAATGATTAAAAGAGGAGCCGCCGACATAATGATAGCTGGTGGTGCAGAAGCAGCAATATGTAAATTGGGAGTTGCTGGATTTTGTGCTGCAAGAAGTCTTAGTACATCTTATAATGACACTCCAACTCTAGCATCAAGACCATGGGATAAAAAAAGAGATGGATTTGTAATGGGTGAAGGTGCCGGTATTATAGTTTTAGAAGAAATGGATCATGCTAAAAAAAGAGGTGCAAAAATTTATGCCGAGCTTGTTGGTTATGGTATGTCTGGTGATGCATATCATATCACTGCACCATCTGAAGATGGTGACGGTGGATACAGAGCAATGAAAGAAGCAATAAATATGTCTAAGATATCAAGTGACTCTGTAGATTATATAAATGCACATGGAACATCTACAATAAAAGGTGATGAAATTGAATTAAAAGCTATATCCAGATTATTTTCTCACAGCATAAATGTTAGCTCAACTAAATCATCAATAGGACATTTATTAGGTGCAGCTGGTAGTGTGGAAGCTATATTTTCAATTATGTCAATCCAAAAAAATATAATTCCAGGTACTTTAAATTTAAATGATCCAATAGACTTTAAACATGTTAATTTAATTGCTAATAAACCAATTGAATCTAATATTACATATTCTATGAGCAATTCCTTTGGTTTTGGAGGAACAAATACTGCGTTATTATTTAAAAGTTTTTAAGAATTTATTATTTTTATTTTTTATTTTATTATTATTATTTTTATTTAATTCTTTAATAAAAAAAAATAATATTATTCAAAACAATATAAGTATAAAAAAAGGTAGTAACATTACCTCAATTATTAATGAACATTTTTCTAATATTTATAGTTACGAAGTTCAAATATTTAAGATTTATCATTACATAAATAATTTATTATTTAATAAATACATTCATTATGGTGATTTTTACATTGATGATAAAATATCGCTTTTAAACTTTTATAATATAATTTCAAATCCAAGTAATTTAGTTAATAAGATAACTATCTTAGAAGGGTGGTCAAAGGATAATTTAAATAAAGAATTTAAAAAATATTTTAATAATGTTTATGAAGTAGAATATGATGACATTATTGCCGACACTTACTTTTTTAACAAAAATGAAGATTTTGCTATATTTATAGAAAAATTAAAAGTGCATAAAGAGAATTATGTAAATAAATTTTTAGATAATATTTTTTTTGAAAATTTTAATGAATTTGATTTATTCAAAATAGCTTCACTCATTGAAAAAGAGGGATTAGATAAAAATGATAAAAAAAAAATCTATTCTGTTATTTATAATAGGCTTAATATAAATATGAAATTACAAATAGATGCTACAGTGTTGTACGCTATCACAGATGGTAAATACAATTTAAATAGGAATTTAAATTTAAATGATCTTAAAATTCAACATCCATATAATACTTATTATATATATGGCTTGCCTCCAAAACCAATAGCTTATGTAGGAACAAAGACTTTAGAATTAATATTTGAAAATTATGAATCTGATTATTTGTTTTATTTCTTTGATAATACTTTAAATAGGCATATATTTTCAAAAAATTTTAATGATCATAAAATTAGATTGAATGAGTATAGAAATAAAAAATAAATTAATTATAATCTCCTCACCCTCAGGAGCAGGTAAGACTACTATCTGTAAATTTTTGTTAAAAAAAATGAATAATTTATCGCTATCAATATCTTATACTTCTAGAAAAAAAAGAGTAAATGAAAAAAATTATAAAGATTATTACTTCATAACAAAAAATAAATTTCTCGATCTAAAAAAAAATGAATTTTTTATTGAAACGGCAACAAATTTCAATAATTTATATGGCTCCCCATATGATAATATAAAAAAGGCCAACAAAAAAAATAAAAATTTATTATTTGACATTGATTGGAAAGGAGCAAGAAAAATAAGAAATAAATTTAAAAAAGATAAAATAATAGATATTTTTATTTTACCTCCATCAAAAACAGAACTCAAAAAAAGATTATTCAAAAGAGGAAGTGAAAATAAAGCAGAAATTGATTTAAGACTATCGTATGCAATGAAAGAAATGCAACATTACAAAGAGTACAAATATGTTTTGATAAATGACAATGTCAATAATACGATAAAAAAAATAATTAAGATAATTGATTATAATCTATTCATTGAAATAAACAAAAAAAATATAGATCAAAAATTAAAAAGAATTATAAATTTTTAAAACCTCTGAGCTATTTATTTCATCTATTCTTTTCTCTAAAATTTTTTTTAATTTTGTGTTTTTTATATGTATTTTTTTGTAAATTTTTTTTCTTTTATTAGAAAAAATTTTATTAACAAAATTATTTGTTTTATCCCAATCAATTTCTCTTTTATTAAAAATAAATTTAACTACTGATGATTCAACTTTAGGTTTTGGATAAAAAACATTTTTTGATACATTAAAACATCTTTTGTATTTTGCACATAATAATGTTAAAAAATTATATTTATTAACTGGATTAATTGTAAAATCAAATTTTAATCCCACTTCCTTTTGAATCATCACAACCACCTCACTTATACAATATTTATATTTAAATAATTTTAAAATTATTTTACTGCTTACATTGTATGGTAAATTTGATATTACAATTGCTTTTTTGAAGAAGTTGAAATTTACTTTTAGCGCGTCTTCATTTAAAATTTTAATATTATTAATTTTCTTATATTTTTTTTCTAAATAATTTGAAATTTTATAATCCTTTTCTAAGATAAACAAATTTTTAGGAAATTCTTTGATTATTAAATCGGTTAAAGAACCATAACCTGGACCAATTTCAATGACATTTTTATTTTTTATTGAAATTTGCATGAGTATTTTTTTTGCAATATTTTTATCCAGTAAAAAATTTTGCCCTAAAGATTTTTTAGGCTCCATATCAACGATAACGATTTTTATAAATTTCTCTTATTAATTTGAAACATTTTAATAAAGATTTATGAGAAACATTCTTTTTTCCTACAAGATCATATGCAGTACCATGATCAGGCGAAACTCTAATTATTTTTAAATTACCTGTATAATTCACACCTTGAAATTTACTAATTAATTTAAATGGAATTAATGCTTGATCATGATAAAAAAAAATAAAGCAGTCATATAAACTAATATTTTTATTTAAAAGAATACTATCAGCTGAAAAAGGACCATATATATTTATATTATTTTTTCTAATTTTGTTAATGATAGGAACAATAATTTTTTTTTCTTCATATCCAATATTACCATTTTCGCCTGCATGAGGATTAAGTCCAGATATTGCCAGTTTTGGATCTTTTATTTGAAAGTCTTTACTTAAAATTTTATTTATATTTTTGATCTGATTATAAATAAATTTATTATTACTAATAATTTTCCCCACTTTATTTAAAGCTATATGAGTTGTAAGAGGTGATACTTTAATTTTTTTATGAATAAGAAGCATATTTGCATATTTTTTATTTTCTTGATTTTTAAAAAATTCTGTTTGGCCAATAAAATTATTATTAATCTTTTTAATAATTAAATCTTTCCTTAAAGGTAATGTTACTACACCAATACACTTCTTTGTTTTACATAACATATATGAAATTTTTAGTGATTTAAATGTGTTTTCTACAATAGTTTTACAATCAAAATTAAATATGTTTAAATAATTTTTTGCATAATTAATTTCTTTTTTATTTTTATTAACTATATTAATTTTTATATTTAAATTATTTTCTATTAAATATTTTTTTAATATCTCAATATTAGTAATTAATATAAAGTTTTTAACTTTTTTATCTTTCCATAATTTAATCAAAATTTGAATTCCAATACCATTTATATCTCCAATAGTTACTGCTATGATATTATTCATAAAATTTTTTTAAATTAAACCTCGCTGAATTATTTTTAACAAAATCTTTTTCAATTAAGTTAACACTAAAATTTAATCTTTTAGAAAATTGATATTCATTCAATATTTTTTTGTCGTATTCAAGACCACATAAAACAACGTAAATAAATTTTTCATTATCATTAAATTTTACATAATCATTAATTTCTAGTAGGTTATTCTTAAGTTCTGCATTAAGTTTACTAAATTCATATTTTTGATTAATAATTTCATTACTATTTCTGCTTTTTAAATATTCACAATTAAATATTCTGTTTTCATTATTTTTATCAACTGAATAACTAAATATATCAGCAATTAGTCCTTCAAAAGTTTCGAATTCTTTTTCTACATAAATATAAGTAATACTATTATCGTTTTTTTGTAGATAATAAAAATTAATACCTGATTTTATTTTATTTTTTATATCTTTGTTTATTTTATCAAGATTGATAATTTCTTCACTCTTAGTAAAATAATTTATTTCATTATTGTCTAAATATTTTTTAATGCCAACTATATTTTTAATTTTTTTATCTTCTATATAATCCTTTATTTTCTTAATGTTCTGACTGTTAATATTTATATAATTAATTGTAAATTTATAAAGTAAATCAACATCTCCTATATTTAATTCTAATAAATTTCTATTTGAATTAATTATATCTTCTAGAATTGTCTTTCTTATTAAGTCAATTTTTAAATTTTCTAAAAAAATATTTTTATTTTTTTCATAATTTATTATTTTATTATTTTTTACATTTTTATCTTTTATATTATTATAAGCATTTAAAATTTCATCATTAAGATTTTTTTTATTTTTCATTTCAGAATAGAATTCATAAAAAATTAAAGCTGAAATGAAATCTTCAATAATTATATTTCCGGAAATCTGATTATTATCTCCAATAAAATCGAGATATTTAATTCTGTTATTATAATCAAATGAAGTATAGGCTTTATTATTAATTTTAAATAAAATTTTTGTATTTTCAGCAAAAATAGTATTACAATAAAAAATAATAATGAATACAAATATATTAAAAAAAATTAATAAAGAATTTTTTAAAATTTTTTTACTCATAATCTAAAAACATATCTTCATCTATATTTGTGCTTTCCCAATTAATATCTTCTTGATTATTATTTGATAATGAAAGATTACTTGACTTATAACTTCCTACGTTTTTAAACGAAAACATCAATGTTAAAATATCTTGTGGTTTTAATTCATCTTCCTTATATGATTTTCTATTAAAATCTAAACTTATGCCAAAACACTCATCAAAATAAGAGTAACCAATACCATACTCGGTATTTATTTCTTTTTTCAAGTCATAAAGTCCATTTAAATTAATCTTTGAAAATTTAGCTAGTCTTTTACTTTTAAAGTTATAATTAATTGTTTCTGAATCTTTATTTATAATGCCATCAGATTTACTTTGTTGATCAAGGTAAAATAATTCTACATCTCCTATTTTTGATGTAGTATTTATTTTTAAATTTTGATTTTTTAAGTATTCTAAATTAACATCATATCTAAAGTCATAATTAATGGTAAATTCTTTTTCATATTCAATAGATCCTAAAATGTCACTTAGATTATTAACATTACCCTGTTCTTTGTGAAAATTACTATTATCAGTAAATTCATATGTTTGGTAAATATCAAATTTTAAATTATCGTTATATATATTAATACCATAATTTAATCTTTTCGAATTATCCATTTTATCAGTTCCACTATATCTATTAATTGCTAAAATATTTTCTAAAGAAAAATTGTTATTTGTAGAATCTTCATTTGATAATTTGTTACTGTTTGAAATACCGGGTGATAATATTATTTGAGAAATTGGTTTAAATGTAAGATTATAATAAGAGTTTTTTAGTTTAAATGGTGTTTCATTTTTAATACTTAATATAGGAAAAAATCTATAGTATGATCCTGAGTGAAATTTTCCTGATATTAATTTCTTTTCAGTATTAAATATTTGATTATAAATTTCAGCATTTATTGAAATATTTGAATTATACTTTATGAAAGTACTCTCTATATTAAATTTATGAGATAATTTTTGCTGTCTTTTAGCATGGACATCCGTATTTTTATCTCTTAAAATATTATAAGATTCATATAAATCATAAATATCAATATAATTATATTTTCTCACTCCACTATAATATTCAACATTTGGAAATACTGAAGGAATGGTTTTATTGTCTTCATCTTGTTGATTACTTTGATAAAAGCTAAAATTAACTAATAGGTAATCATCTTTTTTATTTAAATTAAAACCTTCTAAACTAATTTGAGACTTTAACGAATTTGTATAACTTAAATCATCATTAGGTTTTGTAATCTGTATATAATCCTTTGCAGTCTGTAAGGCTGAGTCTATATTAATTCTAAATTTTTTATTTAAATTTTTCTCATATTTAGTTATTAAACTTGCGTTTGTTAACCATTTGTTATTATTTTGATTTTCAAAATTAGAATCAAAACCTAACTCAGTTTTAAAATGCCCTCCAGATAGCTTTTGATTATAATCAAATTTAAATCGTTGTGAAGTGTCAACACCACCTCCATAATTAATAATAGGCGTAAATAGTAATTCCTTATCAATAGCTATATTAAAATAATATGGTAGTGAAAATGATTGTGAAGTTTTTGTATCAAAAAAACTTGTCGATAATGATGGAGTTAAAAATCCAGACTTTCTATTTTTTCTTAATGGTGAAGGTGTAACTATATATGGTATATAAAAAACTGGAGTATTTAATACTCTCATTTTTGAGTGTTTTTGATAAAGAAAAAGATTTTTATTATCATGTAATATTTTTTCTCCCTCTAATTGCCAAGTAGGACAAATAAAATTTGCTATCTTGATTCTGGATTTACATGGTGTGTAAACACCTTTTGAAATGATATCGATAAATCCATTTCTCTTAATTTTTTTTCCTACAATTCTGGAACCATCATTTAATCTTATTCTTGGTTCTTCAAATTCAGCTATATTAAAGTTTTGTGAAAAAAAACCATTTTTACCATTATAATAATTATTTAAGTTATCTTTAAATGTAAATTTACCAGGAATTTTAATATTTTTATCCTTTACTTCATAAATTATTAATTCTGACAAAATCAAATGATTTTCATGAAAAATTTTTGCATTACCTCTTGCAATTATATTTTCATCTTTGTCATATGTTATATTATCTGCATATATTAAAATTTCTTTCGCATCATTTAATTTAGGAGCTAAAAAAAATATACTAAATATAATGAAGTATAGAAGATTATTTTTAAGTAAATTAATCATTTTCTATTCTGATTACTTGGTACAACCCAATGAGAAATGGAATAAAAAAAATTAATGTATATGACAAATAAAAATTTATAGAATAAATTATTGTCAATTTATTAATTATTTCGGTGTATAAATACACTATAAAACCTATTGATATAGTAATAAATAATACTTTAAAAAAGTTCTCATTTCTTTTGAATTTTCCAGCAAATCCAAGTACAACAAAAGATAGCATTACTAAAAAAATAGGTTTAAATATTTCTGATAAATAAAATAAACCAATTTCAGGAGAATATAAATTAAATTTCGCTAACGCCTTAGAATGTTCTAAATATTTGTAAAAGGGTATGAGTTTATATTTATTAATTGAATTTAAGATATTCTCTTTATTAAAATTAATGATTAGATTAAATTCTTTAAGCCTATCTATTTTTTCATCTGTAAAATTATAATATATAACATCGTTTAAAATAAATAAGTTTTCTTTTATTGTACCACTTTTTGCCAGTATTAATTTTTTGGTTATATTATTAATTAATAATATTTTTATGTCATTAGCTTCCATATTTTTTAAATCAATATTTTTAATATTTATAAAACTATAATTATTTTCATCAATTTTATTTTTTATCCACATTTGATTTTCTATAATTTTTATTGAATATAAACCTGCTTCATTTTGATTTAAAAATTTATCATGCTTATTCTCCAGTGTTACTGACAAAGGATTGATAATTGCTAAAAAAATTATTCCAACAATAAAAATACTTAGTGCGATTGGAGTAAAAATATCAATGATAGAAAACCCTAAATTTCTCATCGATATTAATTCGTTATTATTTAATAAATTCCTTATTAAAAAAGCAACACTCAGTATAATAACAAACGGAATAATCTGATTTAATATTGAGGGATATTTTAAGGCTGTAAGATACAAATAATTTATTAAGCTTTTTTCACTATTTTGTAAAATTCGAGAAAGTTCAATAAAATTTATAAATAAAATAAAAATTGAAATAATTAAAAAATTAATAGCAATATATTTATTTGCTTGGTAAAATAAATAAATATTAATTTTATTCATATTTTTCTTTAATTATAAATACTGATATTAATAATATAAAAATAATATTAATAATTGTAATATATTGGAAAGTAAGAATTTCTGAATTTTTTAGAATTTGATTTGCAATTAATATTATTAAGCAATTGATAACAAAATAAGTATTATTTTTATTATAAAAATTTAATTTAATAATATTATTATAATAAAAAAATATTAAAATAAAAAATAATAATACAATATCGATAGTTTTAAATAATATATTTTGATAATTTTTATTTTTTAGATCATCAAAAATTGTGTATGTATTTTTATCATCAACTTTTAAGTTTTTATTATTATTATTTGCTACATCAAAAGCATAATTTAAAAACTCTAATTTTTCCAATTGATTATTATTATCAATACTTATTTTAAATCCACTAGATAAACTAAAATTTAAACTATCTCCTTTATTAAAAATTTCCCCCTTTTTTGCATAAATTATATTTTCTTTATTATCAAAATAACTTATGAAAATGTCTTCGTATAGATTTCCAATTTTTTTAAAATCCAAAATTGTATTAGTGCCTATATTTATGAAATTTGAATATATGATATTGTCAAAATTAATTGTATTTCTTAGATCAAATTCTTTTTGTTTATAAATTTCATAAACTTTAGGTGAAATATAAAATGTTAGAAGTATATAAAAAGAAATAATTAAAAATGAAAATATTTTTAATGATGTTTTAATTGGTTTTAAATCTAGTCCCAAACTAAATATTGATATTAACTCTTGATCTTTATTTAGTTTAATAAAACATAACATCATTCCAAAAATTAAAATAAATGGGATTATTATTGTAAGTATATTGGGAATAATAAAAATAGATAAAAAAATAATATTTATAATATCAACTTGAATAAAATTTGTAATTGTAAATAATCTAGTAATTTGTAATAGCCAAGCCACAGAAAGAAAAATAAAAAAAATAAGGCTAAAATATTTAAATAATTGTAGGAATATATATTTATTAATTTTATACATATTTTAATTTATAATATACGATAAAATTATAATATATACGCATTATTATTAATATTAATCTGAATAATTCTTTTATCTAAACCATTGATCATAAACTTTATTTATTGTAATAAATGGTCAAATTAAATTTAATCTTAACCGTATATTAAATAGGATCAATCTAATGAACAAAACCTTTTCTATTATAAAACCCGATGCAACTAAAAGAAATATAACTGGAGCTATTAATAAGATAATAGAAGAAAATAACTTAATAATTGTTGCTCAAAAAAGAATAAAACTTTCTAAAGAAAAAGCCGAAGATTTTTATGGTATTCATAAAGACAAACCATTTTTTAATGATTTAATAGATTATATGACATCTGGTCCAGTAATAGTTCAGGTTTTAGAGGGTGATAATGCTGTAGAAAAATACAGAAATATAATGGGCTCAACTAATCCTGAAAATGCAGAAATAGGAACAATTAGAAAAGAGCATGCTTTAAATATACAAGAGAATTCAGTTCATGGATCCGACTCTATTGAAAATGCAAAAAAAGAAATAAGTTATTTTTTTGATGATAATGAAATAATTAATAACTAAACAATGATAAAATTATCGCTAAAATTATAGCAACAAAAATTATTGTATATATTGTTAATTTATTAAAAGTTTTCCATGTTTGCGCCTTATCTTTGGTTATATTATTTTTATTATAATCCATGTTTTATATAATAATTAATATCTAAAAAGTTTGCAATAATTTAATGAAAATAATTATTTTAATTTTAATATTTCTTTCTTTCAATCAGTATGCGTTATCCAAAAATTTATTTGAAAGTTCATTTTATAACATTGAATTTAAGTCTAAAAATATTGAAGATGATAAAATTAATAAAATAAAAGAGATAAAATCAGAAAGCATTCTATCAATCTTTAAAAATACTCTTATTCAATCAGACTATAATAAGATAAATAATCTTTTAAATGATGATTTGATTAATACTTTTATACAAAATATCATCATTAATGATGAAAAAATTATAAACGATAAATATAAATCAATAGTAAAAGTTAACTTCAATAAAAAAAAAATAATTAAATTTTTAAGGGACAATAAAATCCCATATATTGAATTTTATCCAAAGAA
>MDTG01058023.1_pt1 | contig 15529 bp, 18 predicted proteins | sample 811421 | NCBI WGS metagenome assembly MDTG01 (sample SAMN05326645, study PRJNA326480) | marine metagenome | isolation source: seawater | place: Pacific Ocean: South East | collected 2011
CGCGGCCCTGCACAAGTACAAGACCGCCGAAGTCAGCCAGATCGTGCAGGAACTGCCCGTGCGCCCCGGCGTGCTGCGCATCGTGGACGAAGCGATGGCAAGCGGCGTGCGCCTCGGCGTGTGCACCACCTCGAATGCGAAGTTCATCGATGCCGTGCTCGACCTGTTCGGAGCGGAGCGCAAGGCGGCTTTCGAGTTCGTCCATGCAGGCGATGTGGTCTCGAAGAAGAAGCCCGACCCCGAGATTTACGAGCTGGCAACGAAGTCGCTCGGCCTCGATCCGAAGGATTGCGTCGTGATCGAGGACAGCCGCAACGGCCTGCTCGCATCCACCGGCGCGGGCTATCCCACGCTCATCACCACCAGCACCTATACCGTGGACGAGGATTTCTCCGAAGCTGCGCGCGTGGTGCCCGAACTGGGCGATGCGCCAAACCCCCAAATCACACTTGCAGACCTGTCCGCGCTGACCGCATAAGCGCGCATTAGGGAGAGAAAAATGTCGACAATTTCAATCGACCAGGCCGAAAAGACCATCGACATCACCTGCGATACGGTGATCCGCAATGAGAAGTATTTCTCCGATCTCGACGGCCTGGCCGGGGACGGCGATTTCGGCACCTCGCTGGCCACCGGGTTCAAGGTGATCAAGAAGGAACTGCCCGAAATCGACAAGAGCGCCATCGGCGCCATGCTGCTGAAGATCTCGATGATCTGTTCCAAGCACGTGGGCGGCTCGTCCGGCCCGATCTGGGGAACCGGCTTCATGCGCGCCGGCATGGTGGCCAAGGGGCTGGAGGAACTGACCTACCAGAACCTGGTCGACATGCTCGGCTCCGCCATCGAGGGTATCGTGGCCCGCGGCGGCGCGAAGCGCGGCGACAAGACGCTGCTCGACGCGCTCTGGCCGATCCACGACAAGATGCAGGAAATGGACGGCTCCGACCTCGGTGCCGTGCTGGCTGCCATCACCGCGGAAGCCGACAAGGCGATCGACGAGACCCGCACGCTGATCGCCCATCGCGGCCGTGCCAGCCAGGTGGGGCAGCGCAGCGCCGACACGCCCGATCCGGGCATCGTCGGCATCGCCACCATCCTCTACGACTGGTGCAAGGCCTACGGCGTCGATTACTCGCCGAATGCCAAGGAACTGAACCGCTAAGAGACACTCTACAAGGGAGAGACCCACAATGAAGAAATTCGTCAACGATCCGGAGAACTTCGTTCCCGATTTCATGGCCGGTATCGCTGCCGCCAACCCGGACCTGCTGGAAGCCATTCCCGAGCACCAGCTGATCAAGCGTCGCAACGTCGATGCCAGCAAGGTGGCCATCGTTCAGGGTTCCGGATCGGGCCACGAACCCGCCCACGTCATGGCCGTCGGCCCCGGCATGCTGACCGCCGCCTGCCAGGGCCCGGTCTTCGCCGCTCCGCCGGTGGATGCCTGCTACGAAACCATCAAGTCCGTCGCCACCGACGCAGGCGTGCTGGTCCTGGTGAACAACTACCAGGGCGACCGCATGGCCTGGGACATGGCAACAGAGCTGGCCGAGGCCGAGGGCATCAAGGTCAAGCAGTTCCACATCAACGACGACGTTGCCGTGCAGGACAGCCTCTACACCGTCGGCCGTCGCGGCGTGGCGGGCAACTTCTTCGTGATGAAGGCTTGCGGTGCGGCATCCGAGAACGGTGCCAGCCTCGATGAAGTGCTGGCGATTGCCGAGAAGGTGAACAACAACGTGCGCTCAATGGGCGTCGCGCTCACCAGCTGCATCCCGCCTGCCAAGGGCGACCCCATCTTCGAAATCGGTGACGACGAGATGGAAGTCGGCGTCGGCATCCACGGCGAACCGGGCCGCGAACGCGCCAAGATCACCAGCGCCGACGAGATCACCAAGACCCTCTATGAAGCCGTGCAGACGGACCTGCCGTTCGAATCGGGCGACCGGGTTGCGCTGATGATCAACGGCCTCGGCGGCACCCCGCCGGCCGAGCTCTACGTCATCTACAACAAGGCCGCGCAGCTTGCCGCCGAAACCGGCCTGACCGTGGCTCGCAACTATGTCGGCGAATACTGCACCTCGCTGGAAATGGCGGGCGCTTCGCTCACGATGCTGAAGCTGGACGACGAGCTCGAAAAGCTGCTGGCCGCACCGGCAGAAACGGCCACGCGCATCTTCTGATCGTCACCGATCAATAGCTGAAATGCCGGCGCCCGGTCCCTCGCAGGAGGGGCCGGGCGCTTCACTTTCTCGGAACATTGGCCCCCGCCTGTCCCTTGGTTAGACATGAGGACATCCGAAAACGCCGCCCATAACGATCACACCTTACCCAGCCGCCGAGACCGCCTGCGCGTGTTCATGCGCCTGAAATCGCAGCGACAACTGGCGCTGCTCGGCACCGGATTGTTTGCTACCGTCTCTCTGGTGCTGGGCGTTGCCATGCTCAGCGAGGGCAATTCGCTCGACGTGGTGAAGCTCGGCGATGGCACGGCCAGCGTGGAGACCATGCCGGTCGCCGAGATCGATCTGCCACAGCCGATGCCTGCCACCACCCCCTCCCCCGCCGAAAGCGCGATGGGCGCAGGGGAGGCCAGCTTCTACGGCAATGAACTGGCAGGCAATCGCACCGCGAGCGGCGAGAGGTTCGATCCGCAGGGCCTTACGGCTGCGCACCGCACCTTGCCGCTGGGCAGCGAAGTGCGTGTCACGAACCCGCGCAACGGCGAGAGCGTTGTCGTGCGCATCAACGATCGCGGTCCTTATCACGGCAACCGCGTGATCGACCTCAGCTACGCCGCCGCGCGCGAGATCGGGCTGATCCGCAGCGGAACCGGGCGAGTGAACCTGGCCCTACTGATGACCTGATCACCGTCTCCGGTTATCGGCCCGCGTCACGCGCCGAATTGATATCCACGCTCTTGGGGCTTTTTGAGAACAGCGCGGTATAGGGGTCGTCCCCTGTTTCCATCAGGTGCGGTTCCGTGCCTTCGCGCACGGTCGTGCGACGCATGTCGCGCTTGTAGGCATTGTAGTCGTACTCGCCGCCCTTGTGCATGGTGCACAGGTTGTCCCAGATCACCATGTCGCCGGGCTGCCACTGCCACTTGAAGGTGTACTTGTCCTGTGTGGTGTGGGCGATCAGGTCTTCGATCAGCTTGCGACCCTCGGCCTTGTCCATGCCTTCCACGTCCATCGTGTGCGCCGCGATGAACAGGCTCTTTCGGCCAGACCCTGCGTGGGTGTGGACGAGAGGATGCTTGGCCACGGGCCGTTCGTAAACCTCTTCCTCGCTGACTTCGGCGCCCGCCTTCTTCCTGCTCCACCAGAGCGAGTTCACTCCAACCTTGTCCTCGATAAGGTCCTTGGTTTCCTGCGGCAGGTCTTCATATGCCGTGCGCGCATCGGCGAACCAGGTTTCGCCGCCCGCACCGGCAGGCGGGGTGATGTGGGCGAGCAGAATCGAATAGCTGGTGCGCTTTTCCAGGAAGGCACTGTCGGTGTGCCACAGACGGTCGCCCTTGCGGTATTCGATGGCCGCAGGGTCGGTGGTGATCTCGCCTTCGAGGTTGAGGTTGGAGGCATCGAACAGCTCACGGTAGGGGAGCCGCGTCCTCTGTCCCTCCGGCCGCTTGGGCACGCGTTCGAGGTAGCCGAAATTACGGCTGAAATTGACGTGGTCCTCGTCGCTCATGCCGGTATCGCGCCAGACGGTGACGCCATACTTGTCCATGGCGTCGGTGATCTGCTTCACTTCGTCAGCATCCAGTTCGCGCGTCAGGTCCAGTCCCGAGCAGACCGCGCCGAAATTCGGCAGGATGGGTTCGCATTTCAAAGCCATTTTTCGCTCTCCACTTGGCTCGTTCCGGCCAGTTCGAATTCGTGAACGCATCATAGCGGCTTTCGGGCAAATTGACTATGCCCGATCTGGATACGGTTCTGGCACTGAATTGGCCTTCACGCTAGGATGCCCTGCATGATCAAGCCTCTCCTCCCGCTCGCCGCGCTGTCGCTGTCTGCCTGCGCCACCACGCCGCCCCCGTTCGATGGCGACGGCGATCCGCGCGTGCCCGGCCCGACTGCGCAATGCGATGCCGCTGCCGCGCAGGATATGCTCGGCACAACCGCCAGCTCCGCGGTGGGCGAGCAACTGCTGGAAGCGACCGGCGCACGCACCCTGCGCTGGGTTCCGCCTCGCACTGCCGTAACCATGGATTACCGCTCGGACCGACTCACCGTCTATTACGACGACGACCTGCAGATTGAGAGGATTACCTGTGGCTGACCCCGATTCGAACGGCCCCAACGACGGCCGCCAGCGTATTCCCCCGCTCGGCCCGTTCGAGGAAGCTGCCGGGTTCACCCGCGCCATTCGCGTGGGGGACCGGATCATCGTTTCCGGCAACGTGGGCGTCGAGGAGGATGGCAGCGTCAGCCCCGACGCCGGGCGACAGGCGGACCGCTGCTTCGAACAGATTCTCGATTACATCGGCCAGTTGGGCGGCCACGCGGGCGATGTGGTGCGCGTTCGCATGTTCGTAACCGACATGAGCGATGCTGATGCCGTGACCGCCGCCTTCACCCGCGCCGTGGGGCACGCGCGGCCCACGGGAACGCTCGTGGGCATCAATGCGCTCTACAACCCGGAGTGGAAATGCGAAATCGAAGCCGAAGCCGTGATCGGAAGCCTGCAATGATTGCCCGCGCAGCGACGGCCCTTAGCGCCGTCGCCCTGCTGGCCGGATGCGGTGACGACCTCGAAAGCCGCCAGCAGGCGGTGCAGGGTCTGGAGCCGGCCCGAGACGAGATCACGATCCGCAACGCAACGCCGCAGGAGAGCGAGGCCACCGTCACGCGCCGGGCGCCAGAGGATAACGCGGACCAGGGCACAGCAGTCGATGTGCCGCCTGAATCCCTGATCGACACGGCGCAGGGTTTCTCCGCAGACCCCATGGACGACGCGACAGGTTTCGATCCAACTCCAGACAATACAGGCGGATTCGCGCCTGAATCCATGGCACCTGAAAGTTTCGAGGAATAAGCCGCAAAGAGACAGGCGAAAAGTTTCACGAGATACCGGTTGCCCCGCAACGCGCCTTTTGACATGGCGCGCCAGCACATCATCCGTGCAGGAGATACGCATGACCGGACAGTTCCAGCTTACCGAAGACCAGCGCGCCATCCGGGAAATGGCGCAGCGTTTCACGGCGGATAACATCACTCCAAACGCGGGCGAGTGGGACGAGAAGCACCACTTTCCGGTCGACGTGATCAAGCGGACCGGCGAACTTGGCTTCGGCGCGATCTATGTCTCCGAAGAGTCCGGCGGCATCGCCCTGGGCCGGCTCGAAGCGGCGCTGATCATGGAAGCCATGGCCTACGGCTGCCCGACAACCAGCGCATTCATCTCCATCCACAACATGGCCGCATGGATGATCGACACCTTCGGTTCGGACGACCTGAAAGGCCGCTATCTCCCCGATCTCGTCTCGATGGAAAAACTGGCCAGCTACGCGCTGACGGAACCCTCCAGCGGCTCCGACGCAGCGGCGCTGAAGACCACGGCAAAGCGTGACGGCGATCACTACGTCCTCAACGGCACCAAGCAGTTCATTTCCGGCGGCGGCGTGAACGATGTCTACGTCGTGATGGTGCGCACCGGCGAACACAAGACGCGCGGCATCTCCTGCGTGGTGGTGGACAAGGACACCCCTGGCGTCAGCTTCGGCGCGCCGGAGAAGAAGCTGGGCTGGAACGCCAGCCCGACCGCTCAGGTCATCTTCGAGGATGCGCGCGTGCCGGTGGCAAACCGCGTGGGCGAGGAAGGCGACGGTTTCAAGTTCGCCATGGCGGGCCTCGACGGCGGACGGCTGAACATCGGCGCCTGCTCGCTGGGCGGCGCACAGCGATGCCTCGACGAAGCGATTGCCTACGCCAGGGATCGCAACCAGTTCGGCCAGTCCATCGCCGATTTCCAGAACACCCAGTTCATGCTGGCCGACATGGCGACCGAGTTGGAAGCCGCCCGCGCCCTCCTCTACCTCGCCGCTGCAAAGGTGACGGACGGCGCGCCAGACAAGACACGCTTTTCAGCGATGGCCAAGCGCCTTGCGACGGATAGCGGTAGCAATGTCGTAAACAACGCGCTGTAACTGTTCGGCGGCTACGGTTACCTGAAGGACTATCCCATCGAACGTTTCTGGCGCGACCTGCGCGTGCATTCGATCCTGGAAGGCACGAACCAGGTGATGCGCATGATCGTCGGCCGCGACCTGCTCAAAGACTAAGGACTTTATGACCGATCTTCTCAACCTGCACACGCATGGCAACGTGGCGCACATCTCGCTCAATCGCCCCAAGGCGATCCATGCACTGACGCTGGAAATGTGCGAGGCGATGGGCCTGGCCCTGCTCGGCTGGCGCGAGGACGAGGGGGTCGAGCTGGTCCTGCTGGACCACGCGGAGGGGCGCGGTTTCTGCTCGGGCGGCGACGTGGCCTTGCTGCGCAATTCCGCCACCGAGGATGACGGCGTCCGCGGCCGCGAGTTCTTTCACACCGAATATCGGCTGAACCACCTGCTGTTCACCTATCCCAAGCCCGTCGTCGCCTTCATGGACGGCGTGACCATGGGCGGCGGCGTGGGCATCAGCCAGCCGGCGAAGTACCGCGTGGCGACCGAGAACACGAAGTTCGCCATGCCGGAAGGCTCCATCGGCCTGTTTCCCGATGTGGGCGCTGGCCATTACCTCCCCCGCCTGCCCGGCCAGGTCGGCAAGTTCCTGGCGCTGACGGGTGCGCGGCTGGACGGCGCAGAGTGCCTGTGGGCGGGCCTTGCCACGCATTACATCGAGAGCGAGAAGCTGGCCGAAGTGAAGGCACGCCTGATCGCCGAGCCGGCAAACGTGGAAGCGATCCTCGACGAATTCGCCAGCGAAGCGCCCGCTGCGCGGCTCGAGCGCAACCGTCGCAAGATCGACCGGCTCTTCGCTCCTGAAACGCTCGAAGGCATCATCGCCGCGCTGGAAGCGGACGACAGCGACTGGGCCGCGAAGGAACTGGTCGCCGTCCGGTCCAAGTGCCCGACAACCAGCAAGGTGGCGTTGCGCCAGTTCGAGGAGAACGCCGACTGCAGGAACTTCGCCGCCAACATGGCGATGGAGTACCGCGTGGCCAGCCGCATGATCATGCGCCCCGATTTCGCCGAGGGCGTGCGCGCCGTACTGGTGGACAAGGACAACGCGCCCAAGTGGGATCCTGCCGAGCCCGAAGGCGTGACGCAGGACATGCTGGACGCAATCTTCGCACCCTTGCCCGAAAGCGAGGAATGGACGCCGTTCCCGGCCGCTTGAGTCGTCACGCGCCGCAGACGTCCAGCAGACTCTCCACCCGCCCGCGATAGCTGCTGCCGATCAGGCGCAGATGCACGAGCATCGGCCACAACTGGTACGCAGGCACCCGCTCGCGCCAGCCGGGCCCAAGGCCGCTGGCGGCGAAGAACGCCTCGGGCGGGCTGCCGAAGACCTGCAGCATGGCGAAGTCCACTTCGCGGTCGCCATAGTAACAGGCAGGATCGATCAGCGCGGCGAGTTGTCCTTGATGAAACAGGACATTGCCGCTCCACAGGTCCCCGTGCAGCAGGGCTGACGGCGGAGTGGCGGGCAGCAGGTCCGGCAAGCGCGCTGCGGCCGTTTCCAGACGCCGCGCAAGCGCCACGTCGACGTGCCGGCAGAACGGCAGCACGCGCCGCTCGGCCCAGAAGCGCGGCCAGTCGTCCAGCGGGTCGTTCGATATCGTGACGCTGCCGAAGGCGTAGTCCGCATCCCAGCCGTAGGCGCATTCCTGCGGCGCGTGCAGCAGGCGCAGCGCCTCGGCCATGCTCTCCCATCCCGCCCGGCCATCGGCCTCGACGTGCTCCATCACCAGCAGGTCGCCGTCGCAATGTAGTACCTCTGGCGCGGGCGCTCCGGTTGCGGCGATCGCGCGCAGCATCGCGCCTTCGCGGGTGACGAGGTGTCCCTTCTTCGCCACCACCGCCCGGCCGTCCGCCAGCGTTACCAGCGCCGCGCCGCCAAGGTCGCCGCCTGGCAACTGCCGGGCGTCGAGAACCGCCACGCCCATTGCCGCCTCGATGGCGTGGGCAAGGCTCACGAGAAGCGGGCGACCAGTGCCTTGGCCGCTGCGTTCACATCGGCCCAGGTCTGCTCGAAGCCTTCCGCCCCGCCGTAGTAAGGGTCAGCCACCGCCTGCCCTTCCCGCCCCGGCACCATGTCCAGCAGCAGGGCGATCTCGGCAGTCGTTTCGCCGGGGGCGAGCTGGCGCAGGTTGCGCAGGTTGTCGGCGTCGAGCGCGAAGATGTGGGTGAAGCGCGTGAAGTCCTCGTAGGCGACCTGCCGGGCGCGCAAGGTCGTGATGTCCACGCCCTCCTCCCGCGCCACCTCGATCGCGCGCGGGTCAGGCGGATTGCCGACATGCCAGTCGCCCGTGCCTGCACTGTCGATTTCCAGTTCCAGTCCTGCCTCCCGCGCGGCGGTGCGCAGGGCACCCTCGGCCAGGGGCGAACGGCAGATATTGCCGAGGCAGACGAAGAGGATGGAGGGCGCGTCATTCATGCGCCGCACCCTATCACGACGGCCACGGCCCCGTAATCGCCAATGTCATCGTCGGGCTGTAGGCGTTGACGAACAGCGTGCGCCCATCGGGAGAGAAGCACGCGCCCGCCAGTTCGGTCTGCCAGTGCAGCAGGGCCAGGGGATAGGCCGCCCCCTCCGGCGTAATGCCGCGCAAGTGGTTCTGCACGACGTCGTCGTAGCTGTCCTCGCACACGACGAGGTGCCCGAACGGGGCCACGGTGAGATTGTCGCCGTAGCTGTATTCGCTTTCGTGCGGGCTTTCGTAGAACAGTTCCAGCACATCGGCGCTGTGGATGTCCGGCTGCAGGCGGAAGATCTGCCCTTCGCGCGCCGCGCCGCCGCTGGTGCAGGTGAAGAACAGCTCGCCCTCGCCCATCCAGATGCCCTCGCCCCGCGCGAACAAGGCCGCGCCCTGTGCCGCGCCGCGCTGGCGCAGGTCGTCCTCGGGTGCCTCGACGTCGTCCAGCGTGATCCAGGTGCCGCGCGCAGTGTCGCCTGCGCCCATGCTGCGGGCGGACCAGTTGCGCGTATCGTCGATGCCTTCCAGCACCAGCGCCTGCAATGTGCCCCCGCGCGCGAGCTGGCCGGGATAGGTGGGAAGGAAACGGTACAGCAGCGAATCGTCGCGGTCTTCGGTCAGGTAGACGATGCCGGTGGCGGGATCGACGCAGGCCGCCTCGTGGTTGAAACGGCCCATGGCCTTCAGCGGCACGGGATCGACAAGGCCCGGCGCGTCGGCGGGCACTTCGAACACCCAGCCGTGATCCTGGTTGATGCGGCCATCGGCGCGGTCGGTGTTTTCCTCGCAGGTCAGCCAGCTGCCCCACGGCGTGATACCACCGGCGCAGTTGCGGATCGTGCCCGCCAGGCTGCGGTACTCGCGCTCCACTTCCAGAGTCGCCGCATCGAGCACCAGCGTCGTCGTGCCGCCGGGCAGCGGGCGCAGCGAGCGCGCGACCGTGTCGAAAGCCGGGCCGGGCGGAATGTCCCCGCCCTCGTGCTCCGGCTTCAGTTCGTGGTTGCGCACCAGCGCCAGCTTGCCGTTGCCAAGGTCGAAACAGCCCATGCCGTCCGCCCTGTCAGGCACGGTGCCGCCATCGCTCATGGCATCACCCAACCGCGAGATCACGCGGTAGGAGAAGCCTTCGGGCAGGTCGAACATGCCGGCCGGATCGGGCACCAGCGGTCCCACCGGACTGGCCACGCCCGACAGCGCGGGGCTGGACGATGCCTTCGGCCCCAGCGACGTGCAGCTGTTGAGGTAAAGACCAGCGAAAGCCGTCCCGGTCAGGCCGAGGAACTGGCGACGATTTGATACTGACATATGGTCTGCGAACCCTGGTGAAGCCTGTCGTCTGTGACGCTTCGGCCTCTTGAACGTGAATTGTGCCAGTTATGTTGCAGTGATGAACCTGGAACACCGAACCGGCGCTTTCGAAAAACTCCGGATCTCCGGATTTATGCTTCCTATCAGATATATAGGCCCATGTTTGTCGTGCAAGGTGTAACCTTTCGCACAGCCCATGTGGTCCGCAAGATTTGGCCATGCCGAGGTTATCGACGCGGCCACCCGGTGTAGGACAGGCACCTCTCAGTCGGCGAGGTAGGCCGCGATCGCCTCGATATCGGCGTCGCTCAGCTCCGCTTTCCGGAAGAACGGCATCGCGCCCGATCCGCGCCGCACGAACAGGGTAAGGACCGGGGCGGAAAGGTCCGTGCGATCCTCCAGTGCGGCAGGCAGGCGGCCCTCGTACTTATGCGCCAATGCGGCTGTACCGGGGAGCATTTCGGAGCGATCGTCCCCCGGCCCGCGACCGTGGCATGGCGCGCATTGCCGCTCGAAAACCTGCCGCCCGTGCACGACCTGCGGGTCTTCGTCTTGCGCGGCGACGGACAGCGAAACGGCAGCTGCGAGGGCCAGAGTGGCGAGAGGCAGCTTCATGCGCTCCCTCCTTCGCGGAAACGGGCGGGCCAGATGCCGCCCCTGCCCGGCGCGATGATGCCATCCGGATCGACCGCGTCCTTCATGGCCTCGAGGAATTTGCGCAGCGCACCGCCGTTGAAGCTATAGGTCGCCGCCACGTCGTCCTGGTAGATCGGCGCGGCGCGATAGTCGCCCCAGCCGTGCTCTGCCGCGACCGCAACCATGTGCTTCATCGAACGGTGGACCATAGCGTTGTGCTCCGGGTCGTCGCGCTTGATGCTGGGCGCGAAAACCATCTGGAACGTGTTGGAATGCCAGAACAGCGGCGCGGTGACGGCGCTGAAATAGGGCGGCAGCGGGAATTGGCGCTGCGCATCGCCCAGCACGCGCTGCATTTCGAAAATCGCCTCCCCGTCCCGCGGAAGGACCGGGAAAAAACCGACGTGTCCATCGTCGCGTACGATTTCCCAGATGCCGAGCGAGGGAATGCCCAGTGCGCCTTTGCGGCGGATCGCCGTGGGATAGGGCTGGGTGTCGTTTTCCAGTTGCCGTTCGGTAGCGGGCAGCGCGAAGTGGTCGCCGTCCAGCGCTTCTGCGCCGGGAATGTCGGACAAGATACGGTCCTTGGCATATTCCCACTGCGCCGCCGTCGCCGCGCGCGGGCCGAGGAATTGCAGGTCGATCGCCCAGCTGTGCAGGCCAGCGGCGGAAGCAGCGGCATCCATTTCCGCGTCCGACGGTCCGCCCATCTTCGTGGCGAGAGCCGCGAACTCCTGATTGCCCAGCAATGCCGAGAGCGGGCTGGCAAAGCGCACCTCGCTCACCATGCCGCTGTCCGACAGGTAATTCACGTGGTTCACCAGCTTGATGAGATCGCGCCGCCGGGGCACGCGGATCAGGCCGGTGCGATAGTATTCGGGCTGCGGCATCAGGCGAAAGCCCATCTTGGTGACGACGCCGAAATTGCCCTGTGCAAACAAGCCCGACGGGTCCGGCCCGAAGCCGTAAAGGTATTCCTGCCAGCTATCCGCGCCCGGCATGGCGCCCATGCCGGTGCGCATCAGTTCGCCGTTGGGCAGCACCACTTCCATCCCGCAGTGCGCGCCGAAATGGTCGCGGAACTGCGGCATGGTGTAACCGACGCCCCGGTCAAGCGCATTGCCGACGGGCGATCCCCAGCCGGGATCGGGGCAGTCGATCATGACTTTCAGGCCGCGTTCCTGGATGTGGCGGTAGAGGTCGAAATAGGACACGCCCGGTTCGACGAGGCAGTAATTGCGATCTTCGTTCACCTCGATCACGCGGTCGAGCCGCTTCAGGTCCAGCACCGCGCTGCCCTGCACGTTGGGCGAGGCACCGCCGTAGCCGAAGTTCTTGCCGGTCGAGATCGGATGCAGCGGCACGCGGTGGCGCTTTGCAATGCGAACGACCTGCTGCACCTGCGCCACGTCAGCCGGGGCGACGGCGCTACTCGCCTGGATTTCCTCGGGCGTGTTCCACACCGGCGAAAAGGCGTCGCGGTAGGGGAACATGTCGCTGTCCGAAGACCAGACCCAGTCCTCGCCAGCGACGCCCCGCAGGTCATCGAGAAAAGCGGTGAAGGCGCGCTCGTCCATGTCGGGCGGCAGGATACTCATGCGGCAACGCTCGGGTGATGCGGGGCGATGATCCAGCGCATGGCCTCGGCCTCGTTCACACGCGGAAGGTCCAGCGCAATGCGCGAGACGACGCGGCGGCCCTGATGGTTGGCAAGGGTTTCCAGCACGAACAGCGCGTCCGCTCCGGTGATGCCGCCGAGCACGAAGCCCTTCCGCCGCCACCGCGCGTCGAGCTGGTCATACCACACATTCGTCACATCGCCCGCAAAGCGCAGCACCGGGACGGGCGCGTCGGCCACGTCCAGCGCGCCGGGGAAGCGGGTGTCGACCAGCATCGCGTCCAAGCCTTGAGGGGCGGCGGCGAAAGCGCCGTGCCAGCCAGTGCCGAGCGCGGGGACGACAGCGCCCCACTTGAGTATCTCGCGGCGACTTATCCCGGAAGAACCCATCATCGTGCAGCCTCCATTTCGGCCATCTCGTCGGCCAGTAGCGGTGTGTGCGCGCCGCGATCCTCCAGCGGAGCGGTAAGGTAGGCGGAAAGCGCCGCCAGTTCGGCGTCGGAAATCTCGGTACGGCGGAACGGCGGCATCCAGGCAATTCCGTTGCGCACGAAATAGCTGATGACGGGAGCGGTCAGGTCCGTTCGGTCTTCCAGCACGCCGGGAATGTCCGTGCCTTCATACTTTATCGTCAGGCTGTTGGTGCCCGCCAGCCCCATCGAATCCGCATGGCACGGCGCGCACCAATGCGCGTAGACGGCCTTGCCTTCCGCAAGTTCGGGGGCGGCAGGGCCGGTGCGTGCGCTTTGCTGCGCGGTTGCCGCGCCCGTGGCAAGCGCCAGCACGGCCGTGGTGGCAAGCACGATCCTCATGCAGCGCCTCCCGTCCGGCGCATGTGCCGATACCGCTCCGGCCAGACGCCATAGCGGCCCGCCGAGATGATGCCGTTGGGGTCGAGCGCGTCCTTGATCTGCTCGTTCACGCGGCGCAGCTTGTGGTCGCCGAAGCTGTAGACGTCCATCACGTCGTCCATGAATGCAGGCGGGCAGCGGTATTCGCCCCAGCCGTGGTCGGCGCAGGTGCGGATGATCTCGCGCACCGCGTCGCGCAGGTGGGCGTTGCGCTCGTCCTTGTAGACCGGCACGGCGGCGAACAGCACGAAGCTGCGCGTCCAGCAGGTAACGGCGGGCGCGAACATGAACAGGTCCAGCCCCAGCCGCTCGCATTCGGAGCGCATGACCCGGTTCGCCTCGATAATACCCTGGCCCGATCGCGGGATCACGGCGCTGAACCAGATATGCCCGTCGCTGGGGTTGAAATTGCCATAGCCGCGACTGCCGACGCTGAAGATTTCGAGAGACGGTATGCCGAAGCGCGGCTTGTGCACGCGCTCCATCTCTTCTGGCGAGAGCGGAAGGTCGACGTAGTCCGTCTCCGCAAACCGCACGCCGGGAATATGTTCGAAGCGGCTCTTCACATAGGCCCATTGCTCGCGGATCACCCGCTCGGGCCCGTAGAAGTTGGGCGCGAAAGACCACGCCGGAACGCCGCTTTCGGCAACCATGCGGTTCATCACTTCGGGCTCGGGAATCATCGCCATGGCGATCGGGTTCTCGCGGCTGAGCACGGGACTGCTGAATCCCGGCATGCCGTTGAAGAGGTTGCCGTACTCCAGTTCGTTGGCGATGCGGACAAGTTCGTCGAGGTCTTCGTAGCGCATCACGCTGACGCTGGCGGAAAGCCATGCCTCGGGCGTGGGGAACATCCAGAACCCCATCTTGGTGACGACGCCGAGGGTCGATTGGCGGAACATTCAATCGAGGCACGGCCCGATACCCATGCGATATTGCTGCCAGGTCTCGCTGCCGGGAAGCGCGCCCATGCCGGTGCGCAGCACTTCGCCGTCGGCCATCACTGCCTCGATCCCGCACACGGCCTCGAAATGGCCGCGATAGCCGGCGGCCGCGTAGCCACCCCCGCTATCGAGGGCATTGCCCACCAGCGAGCCCCAACCCGGATCGGGCACGCTCATCATCAGCTTGGAGCCGGACTCGCGCAGGTGACGGTACATGTCGAAGAACGAAACACCCGGCTCGACAAGCGCGGAGCAGTTGGCCTCGTTCACCTCGATAATGCGGTCCATGCGCTTGAGGTCCACCACCACGCTGCCGCTGAGGACCGGGGCAGAGCCGCCGTAGCCCAGGTTCCGGCCGGTGGAGATGGGGTAGATGGGGATGCGCCGCTCGTTAGCCACGTGCACCACGGCCTGGACTTCCTCCAGGCTGGCAGGGGCGACGGCGGCGCTGGCGACTTTCTCCTCCGGTTCCCCCCAGAGCACGGAATAGAAATCACGGTAGGTGTCGAGATCGGCAGGACGATCGAACACCCACTCCTCGCCGACGGCACTGCGCATGGCGGCAAGGCCATCGGCGAACGTAGCCGCATCGATGCCTGGTGGTGTCGTCATCCTCGCCCGCTCCCGAACCGCGATTCATACGGTCGTATAAATCAAGGGTCGGCAGGTTGTCCAGCCAGTGCGGCGCGCGCGAAGGCGATCAGGTAGGCTGGGTCGTCAAGGGCCCTTCCATCAGGTGGTGAGTGTGCGCCGTGCGTGCGGGGCGGAGGGCCGAGCGCCGCCCCAGATATGAATCGCAGGCGCGCGCGCAGCTCGTGCGCAGAAAGGTGAGGACAGTGCGGCGCGATGCTCTCGCGCAGGCGCAGGACGAACGTCTCCATCGACGCCAGCACCAGGTTGCGCGGCGCACCTTCGCCATGAGCGGCCAGTTCGTCGACCACGACAAGCGCACGTCCTCCATCGGTGAACCTTGCCGCAGTGCTCATGGGCTCCAGCCACCGCAACAGGATCTCGTGAAAGTCCATGCCCACGGCGATAAGATCCCATTCGGCAAGGATGGGATCGAGGTTCTGCTGCGCCAGCTCCGTCAGCAGGTTCTCGATGGTCTTGAAATGATACGTGACAAGCGTCGGATTAACCCCGGCCTGTTCGCCTACCTTGCGAACCGACAAGCCGGTAACGCCATGCATCACAACGATCTGCTCCGCCGCTGCAAGCAGGCGCTCACGGGTGCCCGGCTGTTTCATGAATCTTCACATGGCGGCACGACCGGCAGACCGCAAGCGTCATGGTACGGGATGGGACGCTCCCCGATGGCGACGTTTCGATCCAGACCGCCCGTGCACCGATCTTGGCACCACCCCGAAATGCAAAAAACCCTGCTGAATCCAGCAGGGCATCAAATGGGTCATGGTGAGTGACGGTGGTTGCGGGAGTTGGATTTGAACCAACGACCTTCAGGTTATGAGCCTGACGAGCTACCGGACTGCTCCATCCCGCGGCACCGTTAGTGGACGTCTGAC
>MDTG01390096.1_pt1 | contig 15527 bp, 12 predicted proteins | sample 811421 | NCBI WGS metagenome assembly MDTG01 (sample SAMN05326645, study PRJNA326480) | marine metagenome | isolation source: seawater | place: Pacific Ocean: South East | collected 2011
TTCTGGAACACCAGTGCTAGCATTAAAACCAAGCACTGTACCTTTACGAGATGCAAGTAATGGCAACTGGGTATCAACTGCACTATCAAAATCAATTAGCTTTAAAGATCTATTAACATCATCTTGAAGGTCAGCTGTAATAGCAACAAGCCTGTCAAGCTCTGTATTTAAAGAAGCAATATTAAATGGGCCTGATGACGGAAAGTCTGTTGTTCTATCTAAGTCAATAGATCTTGTAATAACAACTGTAGAGCCACCTGATATACCTGTTACACTATTGCCAGTAGTAGTTGTAATAGTGCCAGTAGATCCATCACCACCAGATACAGTGTAGTGTGTTGTTAAAGTTTTTAATGTGCCATCAACAAAAAAGTTTAAATCATCGTTATCAAAAAACTCAAAAGGCACAGCAAAAGATGTTTGAGTTGCACCTTGAGCGACAGTATAAGACACCCTTGGATTGTTATCTGATAAATTAATCGTCATGATTTACCTCTTTTTTATGGAAATAGCAGTGAAGATTAAAAGTCGCAACGCACAAAAAGTTAATATCTGCCGTATCCAGATATTGTATCTTTGCTTTCATAATCAAAAGCACCTTGAAATGAGTTAATTATATATCTCATAAACCAAAGCCTCATGCCTGGAATCATTTTAGCTGTTTGTTCAACAGCACCTTTTTCACCATTTATTAAACCATTGAAAGCATTGTAATAATCTTGAGATACTGATGGACCAGCACCAGCAAATTGATTTACAGAATTAAAAAATCCCTGTTCTTCTGGAAATTTTGGTTTAACATATCCATCAAGATAATTTTCACCATTCATTGCCATTGATGAAGATATACTTGTGTAAAACATATCACTGTACAAAGCAGCCAAACCAGATTGATCAAAAGATCTAATTAGTTTGTCAGTAAATGACATGTTATCCCATGCTCTTTTAGATCCACTTGTTAAATTAGATTTAATCTCAAGCACTCCATATCCTAGTCCCATCATCCAAATTGCACCAAACAATGGAGATCTCATTTGTCCAGTAGTATATGCGGCTGTTGTTTTGTTTACGGCTGCTAGTGCAAATCCGTAAAACTGAAACGGCAAAGAAAGCAATCCAGTTTCCATCCTTGCATAACCTCGATACTTAGGGTCTTGCTTCATCCCAAATCTTTTAGCTACACGCATTGGAATTAATACAACACCATCCATTATTCTTGGTCGGTCAGCTGGTGTCGCATTCATAATAGTATTTAATATCCCAGTAGACATAGCCCTCTGAAACTTTTCTTTAAGAACCTCATCTGTCCAGTTGTCTGTGTTTGCATAGATTAAACCAGCATCAGATTCTTCCCATGCTGTTCCTTTATTAGCTGCTAACTTTTTAGCATCAGCTTTAGATATATTATATCGCCTTAAATACTGAGACATCCAATCATCAGCATCACCAGCAGCTTCTTTAATAGCAAACTGAATTAATTGATCTTGCCTCATGATTGCGTCAAGGTGTTTTAGAAATCTAGTAACTGGTGTTAAACCATTAAGAATATAAAAAGCTTCTTTACCTTGCTCCCAAAGACCATGCATTTGTGGATTGGTAAGCATTTCATCACTATACCTAATACCAGCACTGTGCATAGCACCTTCAATACCTTCACTTGCTTTTGGACCTTCAGCAGCAGCCAACCTAACTTTATCATCTGTGTACTTAGCAATCATAGTACGCATAACTCTATTAACGCCATGCTCTGCCATTAAGCGACCAAACTCAGTGAGTGTAGTAAAGCCAACAGCACCCATAAAATTAAATGTTGCTAAGTCTTTTAAGCGTCTAGTTACTTTTGCATCCCATCGAGCAGGGTTTCTTAATGGTGCATTCATAACTCTGTCATAGTCAGTTCTAAAATCAGCAAGCACAGCATTTATTCTATCCATATCCATGCCAGAATCAAAAAGCTGATCAGTTTTTTCCTCTAACAATTCATCAATATTTCTGCCGCCAAACTTTTTAGCAAATGAATAGCGTGGTGCTACTCTCTGATTGTAAGCCATAAATGCAGTGAAAGGATTCATTTCAATAAAATCAGTAATTAAATGATTAGGTATATCTAATCGTCTGTGCATAAAATGTTTTGAAGCACCGTAACCAAAAAAAGCTTTTTCGAAATCATTATCTGCACCTTCAGATATAATCTTATCTACAGTTCGCTTAACTCTTTCTGCTACCTTTGCTGGATCAGTGCTTAACTTTTGGACAGATAAAGGATTTCTAGGATCGAATACTTTTATGCTTGGGTTTTCTGTAAACCACTTCATTAGTATTTCTTCAAATTCTTTTCTTCTTTTTTTAATAACATCAACAAGAAAAAATCTAGGATGAAACACAGTTTCTTTAGCTGGTAAAACATCCATATCTTTTAAATCTTCTAATACATCTTGAGCTTGTTGACGTTCATCTTTGTATTTTGCTACACGAGCCATAACAGTTTCATAGTATGGATGATCACTTCTCATACCATTACTTTTCAATGTTGCTATCTTTGCTTCATTATCTTCTATTCTTTTTGTAAAGAACTTCATTTGATTTCTATAAAATCTAGCACTACCAATAAGATCTGTTTCTGTTAGCCTTGCTCTCCAAGTTTCAGCAAACTCATCTATAAGGTTCATTACCTCTTCTTGCGCTTGTGTCTGAGGTTTACGACCACTTAACCTTAATTTGCTTACCTCTCTTATAAATGTATTAAAATCTCTTTGCCTTCCAACAGCATAATCAAGAGCAACAACGACTGGTTTTTTACTTTCTTTTATAAAAGATTTTTGTAAATTTTTATAAAACTTATACATCTCAGCTTGATACTTAGCCTGATCCATATGAACGCTAATACCTAGCGTGTGACCATTAACATGACCAACAGATAGCTGCCCCTGATCCCCAACTAAATCATAATAAAATCTTTTAAAATCTGTAGGTACATCTTTTGCACCCATTATTCTTTTGTATCCAGATGTAGCTGCCTTAAAAATAAAACTATTTGTAAAAACATTTTTAACTAAACTTGGGTCGCCTTGTGGCTCTACTGCTGGTGCAGTAGCAACTTCTCCATAGTTTGATATTGGTTGTGTTTTATCAAATGACTCATCAACAATAACAGGTACAGCATCTTCATCTACTATCTTTGGAGGAATAAGCGCATTCTCAGCTTCTTCAGTTTGATCAGCAATAGACTTTATTATTCTTCCAGAGTTGGGTGTAGTAGCAAAGCCAACAATACTTCCTATTGTATATCCAGCCAAACCAGACACACCAATATTAATTGCTGATTTTTTAAGATCTCTTTGAACAGGATCAACAGCTGATAAGACAGCTTCTTCAGCAGCAGTAAGCATCATAGTTGCTTTACCTACCTGATAACCAGCGCGAACAGCACCAACACCGATACCGACTGGCAAAGCAATAAGATTAATAGGATCAAATAAAGAAACAAAAGCAAGCTGACCAATGCTTGCCCTAGATAATATTTCCTGATCTTTTTTAGATCTATCAATTTTTTCTATTAAAAAATCTAAATGTTTTTTATTTTGTGCATAAATTAAATTCATACTGTATTCATGGTAAGATGGATCTAAATCAAATATTGATTGAGCCACATCAAAATCAGGATCGTAGTCATAAAGATCGCTAGCGTAATTACTAAAAGGACTGCTAAGATCAAAAAGATTTCTAAACTTACCTAGTGATGCTCCCATAGCTTCATCAAGAGATGGCCTATTATCATATATGTCAGGTAAATCTCTGCCACCCATTATGTTTGGGTAGACGTTTGAAACGTCAATCATAGCCATTAGAAAAACTTTCCTTCTTTTAATCCTGTCATAGCCTCATTAATTATTTCAAAGTTTTTTCTTTGCTCTCTTAGCTCTTCTATACTTTTTGCATTAATTTTTTGATTGGTAAGATCAGGATCTACATAGTCTTTAGCTTCATCAGATATTTTAAAACCCATTGGTCTTCCATCTATTATAAGTGGAGTGAGTTCGCTCAAACCATTTCTATCCTGAATAATTTCCATAACCTGAAAAACTTGATCCGCTGGTCTTGCAATGTTTGGAAACATAGGAACAAGAACAGCTGCTTTTAAATTTTGACCTTGGGTTCGTTTTCCTCTGGTAAATTTAATACCTTGTTCTTGATCAGAGGTTTGTTCTACCCCTCCTAAATATATAGCAGCATAATTATCAGTCATAGCAAGATCGTTTAAATCACCAATAATATTATCTTCTTGCCAGTTATCATCATGCACATTTGTAAGGGTATAGCCAACTTCAACTAGCTGATTATTAATTTGATCTGTTACATATTCTGTTAAATTAGGATCACCAAATATAACACCTAATGAGTGTCTTGATAATCCTTTTTGACCAATAGGTCTTGCTGGATCAATAATATACTTTGCTTCTTTATATCTGTCTTCAAATCCTTTCTCAACCATTTGAATAATTGTATCTTGCTCAAACATTTTAGATGCCAGTTGATTTGCTAATATACCAAGTTCAGAATTAGAAACAATATCACCTTTACCCTCTAAAATTATATCAACAAATTCAGCTGGAGTAACAGACTGACCATCTGAATTTCTAAACAAAGCATCTCTATGTCTTGTGACTTCAGCTTCTGTTGCATTAGTGCCGCTTAAATTTAAGGTAGCGATTGCATCATCAAAACTTTTATACAAACCTAAAGTATTGCCAAGCAGTGCAGCATCTATTGTCATTTGAGTAATGTCTTTAACCTGACCCTTTAATAAATTTCTTTTAACAACTTCTTTTGTTGTTTGATTTGTTTGTTTAAACCCTCTTAATCTACTATAAAGTTTCATAAGCTGATCTAAGTTTTGAACAGTTCCACCCCTAGCTATATTGTCATATTGATTTGCAAGAGTTGAGCCTATTGAGTTTTTCATTATAAAAAATGCTTGGTTTGTCCAAGTGCTTTCATCTTGAATGTTAAAACCTATACCAGACAACTGTTGATCAGCAATATCCATAGCTGTTTTGCTACTATTATCTAACTGACCCCTATTAAAAGCTTGATGCTTATAAGCATTTTCATATGCTTTTCTTTGTCGTTCTTCTTGTCCAGCTCTTACACTAGCAATTTGTTGAATCTCTGAAGCAACAGCATTTCTTTCTGCATCACTAAATCCTTGGACTGCAAAGTCAGCAAACTCTTTTTCATCATCAGTTAATCCTGTTAAGACAGACTCAGAAAGATCAACTCTATTTCCTACATATTGAGAGAGTAACTGTAATCTTTCAGAGTTTAATGATTGAGAAAAAATTTGCAGTCTATTTTTTGCTCTTGATAAATCAAGGTTTCTTTTAAACTGTAGCTTTTGATCATTACTTAGATCACTTGCATCTATTTCTTTTTTAACTGCATCGATATCCTTATCAAGAACATCATCGCCATTTAATATACTACCATTAAGTTTAAAGTATTTATCTGTTATTTCTGCTCGAGCAAGATTATTCTCCATTCTTGTTTTAGTTTCAGATTCACCAGCACTGAAAAAAGCAGATAAAGTAGCTAAATCGGCAGTTTGAAATAAGCCATGTTTATGTGCAGCCTTTACTACTTTTCTTTGGTTTGTTGAAAGCTGATCATCTATTCTGTTATTTAACATAGCTGATTTAAAGTTATCGCTTTTGCCATCATATGATGCAAGTCCAATAAAAGGCTCTAATAGACTTGTTCTATGTGCTATGAGTGCGGCATTATACTCAGGATTGCTCATAAAATTTTCGTCATCTTTCCTCTTACGATCTAACTCTTGTTTGTATTGCCTATGTATTTCACCTAAAGATTGTATTGCTCCAGCAATATCTCCACCTTCTAAGAATGCTTCTGTAGCTTTTTGTGCTGCTTTATTTGCATTTCGTAACGCTGCTGTATTTAAATCTCTTTTATCTATTCTTAGATTTCTTAAATCTTCTTTTTCTTGATTAGCTTCAGCAACAGCTTTATTAGCTCTCCTGATTGCATCAACACCATCCATGTCAGCAATCACAGAAGTAACAGCAGCACTTACAGATTTCTTATTATCAACAGTAATTAATTGTGCCAAAGATGTTGTGACTACTTTTCCATCTGGCATTGTGTATACTATTTTTTTATTAAATAATTGTTTGATGTCTTCATCAGCATCTTCATACTTGCCGCTAGTGCTTATCATTGTAGCTATTTGCTGTCTTTCATCCTCATCAAAAGTACCTTTTGATATAATTCCTATTAAAGATGCAGCTGCAATATCACCTGTTGTACCTGAGTAATAAGAATCACCAGCACCAGTTGTAAGCAACTGAGCTTCTTCTCCATCAACATTTACTTGCTTCCTATCTTCTGCAGCACTTAAAGCTTTGCCAAGATTTCCATTTAAAGCTAATTCATATATATGAGCAGCAACTTCAACATTGCCAGCAATAATACCATCAGCTTGATTTGCTCTTGCTCTTTCTCTCTGTTTCTCAAGCAAGTCATAGTAATGACCCTCTTGTATAGCAGTTCCAACATTAGTTATTAGTTCTTGAAATCGACCATCAGCATTAGTACCAAGGGCTTTAAGGTAACTATCCATAGCATTTTTAAAAGCTATTGGATTTCTGCTATGCTGAACTCTATACTTTTGAGCTTCTAACCTAATGTCCTGATCTATTGTATCTGCAAATCTTTTTTCAGCTACTCTTCGAAAAGCTTCTCTAGCAATACTGCCATAGCCCTCTGGTGGCTTCATTGCGACTGGCATTCCATCTTCGCCAAACTTCATAAACTCTGATGAATCAATAGCCATAACAGCTTCTTCAGCTGTTACTTCAGCTTTCTTTGTATCTACTTCAAAAGCTTTTCTTCTAAGAGTTTCACCAGCATCAGCTAAAGCAAGGCCTACTCGATCAGCCTCAACATCAAAGTTATTAACACCAATACGTTTGTTTGTTTCAGTTACTGTTCTTCGGATTACTTTTGCCATATTTTATCCTAAGTAAAAGTTGTACTTAAATCATGTAGACCAGAAGCAAAACTTGATAGTGTATTTATTCTAGTAGCAGATGCTCTGTTCTTACCGCGTTCTATTTCAAGCAATGATGCCACTGTTTGTTTTCTACTTTCCATATCTGCTTGCCTTGCCATTACAGTCAGGTCATCAAATGCCACTTCTTCTTGATTGTCCATAAATGCCTTAACACTTTGATCAAAGTCTCTGTTCTTTAATAAAGCACCTTCATTATATGCAAGATCATCAAAGTATTGCTGATATCGCATAACTTGTTGCTGTGCTGCTTGTGCCTCACCAACAATCCGATCTGTTACCATTGCTTCAGCATTATCTTTTGATGCTTGCTCTTGCGCTCTGGCAGCTTGCATACCGCCCATGAATTTTAAACCTAAACCTATAACTTGAAAAACAGACATTAGAATATTAACTCCGCTACCAAACCATTGATCTGTAAATCTAATGGTGCATTTTGTGTTATTGTTATTTGAGGATCTGCATTATAACCAAGTAATCTAAACTCTTTTTTGCCAGTAAAAGGAGCTAGTTGTTGTGACAAATCATCTGTAACATTTCTTATTATCATTGCTGTTTCATTTACCTTTACAGCTAATGTGTTATTCAAGTCTAGATATACTGTGCCAAGCCCTCTTGGAATACCAGTTATTGGTCCATTGTTTACCTGTGCATCTATTGGATTTGTTGTTAACTCAACATCAAAGTTAAATCCTATTTCAGCTGATGATAGTGAAGCATCAACAGAAGATACGTTTATATTGCCACCACTAACAGTAAACTCTCCAATATAATTGTTACCATTAACAACTCTTAACACAGCACCATTATTAAAATCTGCTGACACATTAAATACACCACTAGATCCGCTATATGTTTTTGCCATATCTAAATTAAATGTAGAGTCAAATTCACAAAGAACTATTTTTTTTGTGCCATCACCAAGATCATATTCTACATTTACAAAGACACGATCATCTATTGTAACTGTAGAATGAAACTTACCATTTGTTACAAACTCTACCCAACCAGCACGTTGCTCTGCTCTATTAGAATTAAATACAGACATTGTTCCATCATTATTTACAATGAAGACATAGCTTTCTGATCTAGATAAAGCACCATAAAGAGTATTCATTTCTATTGGTGATTTAATAAGATGCGAAGAAATAGTAGAAATTGGATTAGCTACATATGCAGCTTCACTATCGCTAAACAAATATTCTCGAACAATTTGCCCACCCTTCTGAACAAAAAGAGTTGCACCATCTAAAATTTGAGGTCGTGTAAATCCAGAACCAAAAGGAGTTTGTCTTCTTACCTGTGCATTGGTTGGAGTAATAGGTTGATTCTGAAACGCTGGCACAAACATTTCAGCAGAAGCTGCAAAGATCTGCAGATCCCTGTTTGAAACAATATGTCGTATCTGTTGTATTTCACCAATAGCAGCAGTTAGTTGTATCGACTCATTGTCTTTAGCTTCACCAACATCAAAGTTATAATATGATGCTATCTTACTAAACCAAATACTATCTGGTTGCCCAAGAGTTCCAGCAAACACTAATCTGTTTTCATGAAATGTAACAGCAGCTGGAAACCCTCGAAGAGCAGAATATGACTGTTCTTCCCAGCTAGTTGTTGGTGCGTGAGTAGTTACACTTGGAGTACCACCACCCAAAGCAGAATCATTAGATGAACCACCAGCAGTAAAAGTAAATACATCATCACTAATAATACCAGCAACAGTTCTTGAGCCATTTAAATTGCTAATACTTATACCACCAACAGTATCACAATTTGAAAAGGTTATTGAGTTGCCCACAGACATACCGTGATTTACTAAAGTAACTTCTACTATATTTGATCCATTATTTGTTCTTAAAGAATCTGGACTTAGTTTTACTTTAAGAGAATCAAGTATGTCACCTGTTGCAACAGTTGAGCTTGTGACACCAGTAATCTCTATCTCTTGACCATTGTATCTAACAGTTGTGCCAATATGCTTAGAAGGAGATGTTGTATCCCAATAAGCTGCACTTGTTGTTAAAGTAACACCAGATCCACTTGATGCTGATGGATCTAAAGTTACTCCAGCACCTTGAAAAGAAAAGTATGGTTGATAAACTTGTTTGTTGTCAGACTTCTGATCGAACTGAAATCCTTCTATTTGAAAAGTAGTAAGACTTGTTCTTACAATTTGTTGAGGAGCAAATGTTTGATGTGCAATAAACATAACATCGCCAGCTTGTGCATATGTATATTCATGCAGAAACTCATCATCAAATTTTAATGCGGCACTATTAATATCTGATGTTATTGTTTGTATTAGAGATACAGCACCACTTACTGGATTTATTTGAAAAACTCTTACTTTAGCTTCTTCTAAAGAAATAATGTATCTTTCATCATCAGAAAATATAAAAGGTAACAATCTGCATTGTTGTACTTTTGTTTCATCTATAGTTGTGTCAAATTGATATATTTTTTGAAGACCAGATCTTTTAACAACTCCACCTTCAGATCTTATAAAAAAGTTTTTAACTCTTTGTGCAGATTGATTATAAACAGGAGAATCTGTTCTTGAATATAAAGAAGGACTTACTTCACCAAATGCAAAGTTTGTTAGTGGTACTCGTACTTTCTGCATTATGTTCGCCTATTTGTAATAAACCGACTTGTTGAAAGTTTCCTTGTTGTTTGTTGTTGAGCATCTAAGTTTCTTGCTCTCATCATCGATGTTGCTGCTTGTTGAGACATAAGCTGTGCAAGGTTCTGATCTCTTGCTAAACTAACTGCAAATACAGATGCTAACTCATACTCAACAGCAATAGTAAAATATGAAGGCCATCCCTGTTCATTTGCTCTAAATGTAAAGTCTAATACTAACTCTGAACTAGCTGTCTCATTACAAAATAATTTATCACCATAAGTTTGATATTCTATAGGTGTGTCATTAACAGTTACAACATGTGTCATTAACCAATCACTTGGAAGCTGATAAGCAGCATCAAATCTACCAGTTGGAGCATCTGTTAATCTATTTAATATTGATTGATTGGTTGCAAATCTCCATCGAGTATTTAGCAAAGATGATCGAGCAACATCTTCATACATGTTCGAAGCAATCAAAGCTTCATTATTACCATCATCAAATGATGTAATAGGTTCAGCACCCACAAGAATTAGAGCGCGACTACATACAGCTACTGGAGATTGTGCTGGTATACTTGAAACTGCCATACTAAATCCTCAAAGAAGGGTGGGGCCGAAGCCCCAACCTATTAGTCGCCATCGGTTTCAGCTACTGCCGTACCATCAGATACGTCAACAACAGTACCAGTATTTGAAAGAACAGTACAAAAACTTGTTGTTGGAACATTAGTATCGCGAACGATAATTAAGTCACGAACATCAAGCATGTTTGCTGCATCATTAAAATATCCAGCACTATTTACAGCGGCGATAGCATCAGCAGATGTATACATCCACAAGCTACCATTTGAATCACCACCGACACGAGTTAGTCCACTTGAAGCAAAAGCCATTTTCTAACCCTCCTAGTTATTATCTAGCAGTTCGTACATACCATTGTCATCAATGACAACAGAACCCATTGACATCATTGATGTCGCTAGGTGCGATACTTTTTCTGCTACATAGTTTACTTCGGTCTGAACATCAGAGTTCACACCAATACCAACTGCTCTCATGTGATAAGCAAAGTTTTTACCACCAGCTACAGCTGAAGTTGAAAAGATCTTGAAGCCCAAGAACTCTTTCATTGTCATACCGCCAGCAAACGGTAAGTTTTGTGGTCCAACAAAATCACTTGAAGCAAACTCATTAATATTAAAGAGGTCTGCAAAACCAGCTGGAGACATAGCAATATAGCGTTGTCCATCTTCTGGAATGCTTGCTGTACCAAATGTTTCAAAGGTTGACAAAAGATCTGCTTTTTCAACAGCAGAAGATGTGTCGTGAAGCTGAGTTGAATTAGCACCAGCATCCATAGCTGTTGTAATGATCTCATCAGTTTTACGACCCAACGCAGCAGCAGCACTTTCAGCAATAGCTTGACGCTCGTTGATATTAGTTTTCAACTCATCAAGTTTATCAATGTACTCAGCTGCATAGAAGTCAGCCATTGTTACTTCCACATTAGTGTGTGCAAGTTCCATTGGTGTAACATTACCGTTACGCGATTTTGTTGAAGCTGATCCAGTTCCTATTTTCTGGAATCGAGCCACATTGCCTGACACATTCGTAGAACGAATGGTATTACGCAGTTTTGAACCCATGCGCTGGTATGCAAGATGCACATCGGTTTCGAACTGCTTAATAAAGGCTTGGTCTATTGTATTAGCCAATTTCTTTCTCCTAAATTAAGTTACGGGCATCTTGGGTATCTGCTTTACATCCTCAATGAAGGTATCCAAATGGGCTTCTCAGTGTATCACAGGCCTTGATATTTTATGTGAAACACAATTTTGTGACGGATTGCAACGCACAAAATCAACATATCGCACATTTTTCCAATCGCTAAACCCAACAGGATGAAAGCCTAACCATACTGCCCAGTTCAACATTGACTCATATTCTTCTGCTATTTGCATAGATAAATCTTCATATGACTGATCTAAGAATGATATTAATAACTTAGATCCTCGCGCCAATCCTTTGAAGTTTTTTGTTACATGTTTTGTAAACAATGCAAAGAGTTGTGGTGGATCTTCAGAGAAAAACACACCACTTGCCATCATAATATTCCAGTCTTTATCTCTTACAATATAGACTTCAGAATCTTTTTGCAGATCTTGCAAAGCTTCAAGAGAGTTAGAATAACCAAGATTAGAAAGCTCTCTTTCTGTTTCTGGATGCAGTATAGAATATATTTCTCTTATGTGATGTTCATAAAAGGGGGTCATATAATACGACCCACTTTGTAATATCTTTACTTCATCCATAAAGTTTTTTGAAACCTTCATCTACTTGCTTTACAAAGTTCATATCACGTTTTGCTGGTGACCAATAACGCTCATCTCTCATCATTTCAGTTAACTCTACCTCATTAAAGTTTGATGATATGTTAGTTTGCTCTGTTACGCTTGGGTCTTTTATTGCTTCCATAATTGCTTCAAGAGCAACAATACCATCTGCACTTTCGCACATACGTTCTATTGCTGGCAAAGCTTCTTCTGGAAAAAATTTATTAGCAAAGAGGGATGCAGCTTCTATTCTAGCATCAGAGTTATCACCCAATCGTGCAGCTTCAGCTTCTATATCATTATCATCACCCATTCCATTCATATACATTTCAATACCTTTTTGAAATTCTTCATGGGTATATCCATTAGAATGACAGTGATCTGCCCAGTCTTTTAGCATATCACTTTCTAAAGCTTCTTCTTCATCAATAAAATCAGGGAGTTCATACTCACCAGCAGATGCTGGTACACCTTCAGATGCCTGTTCATTTAGTTCATCCATAAGTCTAGATCGAACATCATCTTCTTTTTCACCAAGCTTTGATTCTAAAGCTTTGTATGCTTTACCTAAATCAGCTGGATCATTAAACTTTTCTGGCAACCATTCTGGTCTTTCAGATGTTTCAGAAGTTACACTATCAACAGTTTTTACTTCTTCAGTTGTTTCTTCTGTAGTTTCAGTTACTTGATTTTCTTCCATTGTTTTTCACCTTATGTGCATGTGTCATACGAGCTTCGATCAAACCAACTAAATATCGTTGACCTTCTATATGACGCAGTTCCTCCGTAGTTACATTTGGGCCATTTACCATTTCAATAGTAATTGATCTTAGATACTGCAAGACTGCTTGTCCTGTCGCAGAGCCAAACAATGAGGCTATATTCTCGCTAATCTGTTGATCTTTTTCTTGTGGACGCTGTATCCCATCAACACCCACATTGATTTTTTTAGTCAAGCATTACTCCATAGGTTGTGGTGCTTGCGCCTGACCTTGCTGCATTTGTTGCATTAATGCAAGAATTTGTTCTCTTTCTTGCTCATCTCTTACTAAATTATCTGGTATTCCAAACTTCTTAGCTAGATATGCAGCTGTTTCTTCCGTATTAATTAATACATTAATAGCATCTGCACCAAATGCTCCATTAGCCAACTCAAGAAAACGTGACACTGAAGTAATATCCTGATTGGCTTGCGCTTGCGCTAACGGTGACACAGATCTTATTTTTACTTCTCTGCCATTAATTGTGGGGACTTCTAGTCTGCCTTGCTTCTTTAGAATATGAACAACACGTTGTAATACTGGCTGAACTAATTCTACTTGCAATCTACCAAAAGCAGATCCAATACGTCTTGATAGATCTGCCATACGTTCTGCAATCTCTGTTGCTGATGCTGGTGTTCGATTAGGATCTCCAAGCATATCATTGTATAAAGCACGTTTGATATTGTTACGCATATCACCAAGAACAAGTTGTGCTACATCAAAGCTACCAGCAGCTTGTATTGGTTGTAATCCAGCTGATCCCATAGCCTTTGGAATTATTGTTCCAGGGACTAGGTTAATTGTGTCAGGGTTTATTACCCCATCATCTTCCATTTGATAAATGCCAGAGATAGCCATCTGTGCATTCTCAAGTATCATCTCAACTGTAAGGTTAGTAGTTTTAATTGCACTCAATGCGTTGAATAATGGACCTCGCCCATAAACCTCACCAGCGCATTTAGACCAACGAAAACAAATAAAAGGATTTGAGCCAACTCCAGACATCTGCCTTTGCATCATAAGAGATTTTGTTGTTAAACATATTGCGTAGTATAGATATGCTTCTTCATTCTTTTTAGAATAATCTTTACATACTATTTCTAAGACTGTTGTTGTTTGATCAGAGTTATCTATTAAGTTTTGTAGTTCTGAATTAAATGTTCCATTTGGATAGAGCATTGGTAACTGATCATATCTTATAAATTTTCTTTCTCTAAAAACATGATCAATGCGATCATCAGGCCCAGTGTCTAGTATGACATGAGGTAATGGTATTGCGGAAAAACGTATAGGATTGATAGCATCGCCTTCTTCGCATACTAAGACACCAGTACCAACTGCTAAGTCCATAAAAGATTCATGAACTTCTTGTGCAAAGTTTGAGTTCTGAAGTATTTCAAAAACATATTCAGTAACTTCTTCAAGCTCATTATTAACAGCTTCTCTTTGTTCTTTTGGTGTTTCAGACCCAGCAGTTAAATCTGCCCATCGAGCAAAGTTTGGAACAAGTCCAGACTGTAATCTTGAAGCAAACTCTTGAACTCCTACAACAGCAGTCTCATCAAAGATTTTATCATCTCTTCTTTGACCAGAAACTTCATAGTAAAATGATTCGCGTTGCGGCAGCGCAAACTCATAACACTCTTCAAAAACATCAACAAAGTTTGTACGCTTTGCTTTTGCTCTCTCATATCTTTTGAGAAACTCTTTTGCTATAGGATCTGTTATCATTATAGAAACCTACTAAAATAACCTACGCCACCACCTGATGATGTAAGCAAACTACGTCTTCCTCTTCTTCCAGACCTTGCTGATCTACTTCTTCTTCTTGCTGCTTTACTAGCAAACAAACCACTAGTTCTTCCTGTTTGTTTAGAGGTTCCAGTATTGTTTAACTCTCCAGCTTGCATATTAAGTTCTGCTTGTCTTGTTTCTTTTGCAGCATTAGCTTCTGCAGTTGCAGCAGCACTAGCAGCTGCTTCTCTTTCAGCTTCTAATTGTTTTTGACGTTGAGCTTCTTGTTTTGCTAAAGCTTGTTCTTTTGCAGCCTCTGCTGTTTCTCTTGCTTTTTTCTGTTCCTCATCTATTCGAGGATCTCTTTTCTTTCTACCGCACATAGTAAATCTCCTTTATATTTCCCTCAAAGCAGAGAAAAACAATTTTGGCAACGCACAATTACATTCTTGCCCAAAGACCCTGTCTTTTTTGTTTAACAGGTTTTTTATTAAATACATCAAAGTTTCTACTTGCTATCACAGGTCTAGCTGGTTTTTGACTATTAAGTAAAGCTCTACCTTCACCAGCACCCAGCATCATGTATTGTAAGGCATCATGAATATGAGAGTACATATTCTTATCAGGTTTATCAGCATACCTTTCACCAGATACTTCCATACGTTTATATTGATATCCACCTTCAAATCCTTTGATCAACTGCTGACACCTTCTATCAATAATAAATGCTGGTTTGCCCTCAACCATCTTAGTTAGCTGGGAAGAGACAGCTTCCAACCGAAGGTCTACAGAGTTCGAAGGGGCTGGGAATGCCCTCAAACCAGCACCGCGCAAGATGTGGAAAGGGGTACTTTCATCTGTCTGCGCTCTAAAATCCCCAGCGGGATCGCCGTATATATACACCTCAGATGCTTGAGAAAATCGGGAGGAAATTTCTTCACGCAATACTTCAGCAAACCTAACAATCCCCATATCAAA
>MDTG01088468.1_pt1 | contig 15524 bp, 12 predicted proteins | sample 811421 | NCBI WGS metagenome assembly MDTG01 (sample SAMN05326645, study PRJNA326480) | marine metagenome | isolation source: seawater | place: Pacific Ocean: South East | collected 2011
AATATTTTTGTACTCTTTAATTATTCTATTATAGTCTTTTTCATTGAAAGCAGGCCATAACTTTTTTTCAAAGAATATTTCAGAATAAGCGAGCTGCCATAATAGGAAATTACTTAATCTTTTGGTATTACCAGTTCTAATTAGTAAATCAGGATCTGGTATATTTTTAGTTTGTAAATTTCTACTTAAATTTTTTTCACTTATAGTGCTTTTGCTTTTCTTAATTTTCTTAAAAGCATCAATTAATTCAGATTTAGACCCATAATTTAATGCAAGATTTATTTGTAACTTAGTATTTTTGGATGTTTTTTTTTCAGAATTATTTAAAAGTTTGTTTAATTTTGGTGAAAATTTTTTTGATCCTAAAATTTTAAGTTTAATATTTTGTTTATGTAAATCTTCAATTTTGTTGATTAAAAAATTTTGTAGTAGACCAAATAAATAATTTATTTCCTTTTTGGGTCTTTTCCAGTTTTCTGTAGAAAAAGCAAATAATGTTAAAAAGTTTATCTTGTTTTTAATTGACACTTTGATGATTTTTTCAACAGTATTTAATCCTGCTTTATGGCCTGCGTTTCTAGAATTCTTGTGTTTAAGACCCCATCTTCCATTACCATCCATGATAATGGCTACATGATTCAACGGGTTCATATTGTCATTATTTCTTTTTCTTTTGATAATATTTTTTCTTCTACAATAGAAATATGTCGGTCTGTAATATTCTGAACATTTTTCTCAAAAGATTTTTCTTCGTCTTCACCAATTTCTTTTGATTTTAAAAGTTTTTTTAATTCTTCGTTTGCCTCTCTCCTAATATTTCTAATTGAAACCTTACATTTCTCACCCATTGACTTTATCATTTTTTTTAATTCAATTCTTCTCTCTTCATTGAGTTCTGGTATTGGAAGTCTAATTAATTGACCATCAATCTGAGGATTTAAACCCAGTTCAGATTTTTTTATTGCTGCATCAACTAAAGAAACATTATTCTGATCCCATACTTGGATGTTAATCGTCCTTGGTTCGGGTGTTGTTATGCTCCCTACTTGGTTAATTGGCATTTGTTGGCCGTATACATCAACTTTAATTAAATCTAACATAGCTGCATTGGCCCTGCCAGTTCTTAGAGATGATAAGTCTTTAGCAAAAACCTCAATGGTTTTATCCATTTTTAAACTGTATGACTTATCATCAAACATTTATTCGCCTATTTTAAATCTTACAAATTCTTTAATCTTCAAATCAGAAATGGCTAACTCATTAATAATATCTTGCACTTTTTTTTTGGGTTCCATTACCCATGCCTGAGTTAAAAGAGCGTTTTCTTCTTTAAATTTATTCATTTTTCCCATGCTAATTTTTTTTGCTATTTCCTCAGGTTTACCAGAATTTTTTAATTCTTCAGTTACTAATTCTTGTTCTTTATCAATAATAGACTGGTCAATTGAATTTTGATCAAGAGCCAGTGGATTAGAAGCTGCTATGTGCATCGAAAGCTGTTTACCAAATTTTTTTACATTCTCAGAATTATTTTTTGTTTCTAAAGATACTGCTACTGCCAATTTTGCTAAATTATCTTTAACTATTGTATGTAAATATTTTGAATTGACTGTATCTTTATGTGAGACAGTTTTTGTTTTACCAATTGTAATTTTTTCCCCAATTTTGGCAATTAAAGCAACAAGATTCTCATCTACTGTTTGACCGTTCAACATCTTTGATTTTTTTAATTCATCTAAATTTGAGTCTACGTTATTATTAAGATCACTTAATTCTTTGACAAATTTAATAAAATCATCATTCTTTGCTACAAAATCTGTCTCACAATTTACTTCGATTAAAGAAATTTTTTGTTCATTTTCACTTACAGCAACAACTCCCTCTTTAGCATCTCTAGACATTTTTTTTGAAGCTTTCGATATTCCCTTCACTCTTAAAATTTCAATAGCTTTATCTAAATCTCCACTAGACTCTTTAATTGCTATATTGCAATCTTTGAAACCTGCACCTGTAACTTCTCTTAATTTTTTTACTTTTTCAATATCACTCATTAATTTAAGGTTTCTTTATTTTTTTTTATAAATTTGTTTTCCAATTTTTCTCTATCAATCTCCTGAATGGTCTTTGAAGATTTTTCATTTTTTTTATTATCACCTTTTTTTTCTTCATTAGGATTTGATTGTTTTGCATCTTTAATTGTCTCTTTTATAAGGTTACAATAAAGATCAATAGCTCTTCTCGCATCATCATTACCAGGAATTGGAAAATCAATGCCATCAGGATTTGAATTGCTATCTAAAATTGCAATAATCGGAATACCGAGTTTTACTGACTCTTGAATTGCAAGAGATTCATAATTTGTATCTATAATAAAAACCAAATCTGGAACTTTTTTCATTTCTGCAATTCCACCTAAAGATCTTTGCAATTTGTCTTTTTTTACACTCATCTTTAATAATTCTTTTTTTGTAAAGCCTCTATTCTCAGCAATTAAATCAGCCTCAAGTTTTTTCAATTTTTTTATTGAATTAGAAATTGTACCCCAATTTGTTAACATCCCGCCTAACCATCTATAGTTCACAAAATATTGATCTGTTTCTTTAGCTACTTCAGCTATTGCCTCTGAGGCTTGTTTTTTTGTTGATACAAATAGTATTTTGCCGTTATTTGAAATAGTTTCGTAAACTTTTTCAAGAGCAACTTTTGTTAGTTCTAAAGTTTGAGTTAAATCAATTATATGGATAGAGTCTCTTTTACCAAAAAGGTATTTTTTCATTTTTGGATTCCATCTCAATGTTTTGTGCCCTAAGTGAACACCTGCTTCTAAAAGTTGTTGGATTGTGATATTAGGTATTTTCATATTTATTCCCGGTTAAGCCACCATAGTAATTTCCATTAAAGGACCGGAGGTTTAAAACCAAATACTATGTGCGTATTAGTTAATTTAGAGGGTTAATACTAATATTTTATGATTAAGACAAGAGAAAATTAGCTTATAATTAAGCCTATTTCTTTATCTCTCAAAATATTTATTGATTTTCTATCAATATTTCTCAATTTTTTAAGTTTAAATATACTATTTTCAGATTTATTTGAAATTATTATATTTACAAGTGTATCACCTTTTTCCTCAAGCAAATTCTTAATATCTTCAAGCTGAGATATTGATGAAAGATTGAGTGTTATCTCTTTTATTGCACTATTAAAAAGATCTTTTAATGATGCAATTTTTTTCACATTTATTCTTTTTGTTTTATTATCATCGGAAGAAATTGTTTTAGAAACTGTTAAAATCAGTGAAGAACCCTCTTTTAAAATTTCTCTATTTAAATCTAAAATATCAGAAAATATAAATAATTCAAAAACGCTATTCAAATCTGTCAATTTTAAAACAGCATAAGAATTACCTTTGTTTGTTTTTCTTTCACTAATTTTTAACAATGTTGCAGCAATATTATTTTCTTTATTATTTTCATCGAGATAAAATTTTTGATAATCTAAAATTTTATAATCATCGAAAATTTCTTTAAATTGATTTAAAGGATGGTCTGAGATAAAAAAACCTACTGCCTCAAATTCTTTTGATAGTCTTTCTTCAAATGCCCAATCTTTTGTATCCTTTAAAATATTTACCTCGTTTTCTTCATTATCCTCAAATAAATTTATTTGATTAGCTGCTTTATTATCAAAATCGTTTTTAGATTTAGTAATTATATTTGGTATTGAATCAAATATTGATTGTCTATTTTTGTGTAATTTATCAAAAGCACCTGCTTTGACTAAGCCCTCTAATTGCAATTTATTAATGTCTTTAGGATTTACCCTTTTAATAAAATTATTTATTGATTTAAAATTTCCATTTTTAATTCTTTCTTTAACTATGTTAGTAATTGCCTCAGAGCCAACTGCTTTAATACCACCTAATGCATAATAAAATTTATCATTTTGAGTTTTGAAATCGGCATAACATTCATTAATATCTGGTCTCACAACATCGATATTAAGTCTTTTGAGTTCCTCATAAAACTCACTTAATTTATTTTGATTAGAAATATCCATTGTCATTGAAGCTGCAATAAACTCTTTTGGATAATAAGTTTTTAGGTAAGCCGTTTGGTAAGAAATAATTGCATAGGCTGCGGCATGACTTTTATTAAAACCATATTCAGCAAAAGGTTCAATTTTTAAAAAAATACTCGCCGCAACATCTTTGCTGATTCCGTTATTTATTGCTCCAGCAATGAAATTTTGTTTTTGTTTTTCTAATTCTGCTCTTTTCTTTTTACCCATAGCTCTTCTTAGGATATCTGCCTGACCAGCAGTAAAACCTGATAACTTTTGAGCAATTTGCATTACTTGTTCTTGATAAATGATAACTCCATAAGTAGGTTTTAAAATATCCTCTAACAAAGGGTGAAGATAATCAGGAGTTTTTCTTCCATGTTTGCAGTCATTATATATTGGAATATTGCTCATTGGTCCGGGTCTGTACAAAGCAACTAAAGCAATTATATCTTCAATATGATTTGGTCGCATATGAGTTAATGCATCTCTCATTCCAGCACTCTCTATTTGAAATAAACCAACTGTTTTGCCTGAAGACATTAATTCAAATACCTTTTGATCCTCAAAACTTATATTTTCAATATTAAAATCTTTTTGTTTTTTTCTAACTAATATTTGAGTGTTATTGATAACTGTTAATGTTTTTAGTCCCAAAAAATCAAATTTTACTAAACCAGCATTTTCAGCTGAATACATATCAAATTGGGTAGAAGGAAGAAGTAAATTAGCTGATGTATCTTTATAAAGTGGGACAACCTCTGTCAATTTTTTATCAGCAATAACTACGCCTGCTGCATGAGTTGCAACGTTTCTATTAAGCCCTTCTAGTTTTAAAGAAAGATCAATTAATTTTTTTACTCTTTGATCTTCATTAATTAATTTCTGAAGTCTTGGTTCACCTGCTATACATTCTGATAATGATTGCGGTCTAGAGGGATCAAAAGGTATCATCTTAGAAATACTATCAACAAATCCATATGCAAGACCCATAACTCTGCCTACATCTCTTATAACCATTCTAGCTTTTAACTTACCGAAAGTAATTATGTGAGCAACACTATCTTTATATTTTTTTGTTAAATATTCAAAAACTAAATCTCTTTTGTCTTCACAAAAATCAATATCAAAGTCAGGCATTGAAATTCTATCTGGATTAAGAAATCTTTCAAAAATAAGGTTATATTTTATAGGATCTACATCTGTGATAGATAAACACCAAGCAACTAACGATCCTGCACCTGATCCTCTTCCTGGTCCTACGGGGATATCATTTTTTTTTGCCCATTTTATATAATCAGAAACAATCAAAAAATAACTTGAATAATCCATCTTTATGATAATTTGTAATTCATGATCTAGTCTATCTTTGTATGACAAAAATTTAGTATTATTTTTTAATTCACTTTCTTTTAATTTAAAAAACTTAGTAAATTTTTCTGTCAACCCAGTTAAGGAATCTTTTTTTATAATATCACTCGCATTTCCATCATTTGATGAACTAATATTAGGTAAAATAGGTTTTGAAAAAACTGGCCTAAAACTACATCTATATGGAAAATTATAGTTATTTTCTAGTGCTTCAGGTAAATCAGAAAATAAGTCTGACATTTCAATACTGCTTTTTAAATAATGTTCTGAACTATATTTAATTCTATTTTTTTCATTTATGTATGTTTTGTTTCCTATGCAAATTAAAGCATCATGAGCTTCATGTATATTTTTAGATAAATAAAATACTTCATTTGTTGCAATTATAGGAATTTCTAATTTATTTGATTGACTAAGATTATATTTTTCAAATCCCCTTTCATTTTCATCCTCATGTCTTTGAATTTCGATATAAAACTTATCTTCAAAAACTTTAGAAAATTTTTTATAAAGATTATCAATTTCTTCAAATTTTCCTTTATTAAATAGTTTTCCAAATAAACCATGAATTGTACCTGAAAAAATTGAAATACCTGAATTATCAATTTTTAATAAATCAGATATTTTTAGGTAAGGATCAGAAATATCGTTATTTTCTAAATAAGATTTTGATGATAGCTCAATTATTTTTTTATATCCCTCTAAATTAAGAGCGAACAAGGGCAACAATCCTATCGTGTCTTCATATTTAAAGTTTATTTGTGTACCAATAATTGGTTGTGTCCCAACTTTAGATAATTTGTCAGAAAATTCTATTGCTCCACACAAGTTTGAAGTGTCACACAATCCCAATGAATTGATTTTTAATTCTTTAGCCCTATCTTTTAATTCATCAATTCTTATTGCGCCTTCACATATTGAAAATTGAGAGTGGATTTTAAGATGATTAAATTGTTTTCTATTTAACTCTGGCATTAGATAACTTTATATTACCATCTACCAGTTCCAATAAACAATCTGACTTATTAGCTAAAAATCTATTGTGAGTTGCAAAAATTATCAATCTCTGCGAGTTCAACTGTTTTTTCAATAAATTAAATATTTCTTGAGATGTTTTCTTATCAAGGCTTCCTGTTGGTTCGTCAGCAAGAATGATTTTTGGTTCATTTATTAATGCTCTTGAAATTGAAACTCTTTGTTTTTCTCCTCCAGAAAGTTCATTTGGGTAATGATTAAGTCTTTTTAATAGTCCTACTTTTTTTAAAATAGTCTTAGCTTTGTTTGTTGCAAAATTTTTATTATGACCTGCAGCCATACATGCTAAATGTACATTTTCTAATGCTGTAAAGTCTGGTAATAAGTTGTCTTGTTGATGAATGATACCAATATTTTGGGCTCTAAAAAAATCATTTTTTTGATTATTATTAAAATCAATTACATTATTTTGAAATTTTATTAAGCCTGCTGAAGGTCTGTCAATTAAAGAAATTAGGTTTAATAAAGTGGATTTACCAGAGCCGGATGGACCCATTAAAGAGTAAATTTTTCCTAATTTAAATTTAAATGATATTTTTTTTAAAACTTTTACATTTTTTTTTTCTATAAAAGTTTTTGATATATTATTTAATTCAATATAATTATTCATATTTTAATGATTTGATTGGATCTAGTTTTGCTGCTTTGAGAGCTGGAAAAATCGAAACTAAAATTGTAATAAAAATAGAACAAATCGATATTAAAATAATAGCACTTATATTAATTTCTGATGGCATAGTGCTTAAAAAGTAAATCTCCTCTGGAAATAATGTTAGATCAAATGTAGTACTTATGAATTCTCTAATATTTTCTACATAATATGAAAAAGTTACTCCAATTAAAATACCAAAAAAAGTAGCTGTTGTTCCTATAATTATCCCAACAAGGAAAAAGATTTTTATAATAGAATTATTTAAAACACCTATCGATTTTAAAATAGCAATATCTTTTGTCTTATTTTTAACTAAAATTGTCAAACCTGATATTATGTTAAAAGCAGCAACAATAATTATCAATGAAAGAATTATAAACATGACGTTTCTTTCTACTTTTAATGCAGAAAACAAGGATTTATTCATATCAGCCCATGTATAGATAAAATCATTTGGAAAAAAATTTTGAACAATTTGTTTTTTATTTTCAATGTCTTGAGGATTCTTAAGATATATTTCTAAATTACGATCCTCTTCTGAAAGATTTGAAAATTCTTCAAGTGTTTTTAAATTCAAAAAAATTATATGATTATCAAAGTCAGCTAAGCCACTTTCAAAGATAGACGCAATTGTAAAAGTTTTTTGCTTTGGCAGATTACCAATGATAGTTTCAACTCCAGATGATGACATGATTGTTATATCATCGCCAATGTCTAGATCCATATTAAAGCTTAATTCTCTACCAATAGAAATAAAATTATTTTCTATTTTCTTAGTTTTGCCCGTAAAATTTTTATTGTTTGTAAGTTTAAGTTTTGAAAAATCATTTTCTAAATAACCTCTTAATAATACTCCTTTTGAGTTATTTTCTTTTAAAATTATGGCTTCACTTGAATTACTTAATATTAAATTTTCAGAGATAATATTTAAAGTGTTATTTTTAGATTCATTATGATTTATAAATTTTTCGTATGGTTTGACTGTAATATGTGCGTTGAAACCAACAATCTTATTTATTAACTCAGTTCTAAAACCATTCATTACTGACATCACAATAATCAATACAGCAACACCTAGGCTTATACCAATAAATGAAAAAATTGTTATTACATTCAAAAAACCATCTTTTTTTCTGGCTTTTAAAAATCTAAATGTAATTTCTTTTTCAAGAGTAGAAATCAATTTTTTACTTTTTGTTCTTTTATAATTTTTATGGCCTCTTCTAGTTTTAATTTTTTAGAATCTTGACCTGTTATTTTAAACTCTATCAAATCACCATCGGTTTGTTTACCAATAATTATTTGAAATGGTGAACCTATTAAATTCATTTTTTTGATTTTTGAGGATAAATTTTCATCAGTATCGTCAATAATCGCTTCAATATTATTTGCGATGAGTTCATCATTAATTTTATTAGCTTTATCTAGAGCACTTTGTTCATTTTTATTTATCATTGGAATGATTGATACTTCATAAGGAGCAATAGAAATTGGCCATTTCATGATTTCATTTTTTTCATCATATTTTGCTTCAATTATAGCGCCAACTAATCTAGAAACTCCTACACCATAAGATCCCATTTTTACAAAATCTTTTTTACCGCCTGGTAAATCCACTGAAGCATTCATAGGTTTGGAGTATTTATCTCCAAAATAAAAAATATGACCAACTTCAATACCTTTTGTTATTAGTCTGTTTTCTTTTTCAACTTTTTGTTCAAATTCTTTTTCATTAAACTTTTCATCAGTAACTGCATAAAATTTTTCATATTTTTTTCTTAATTCTTGTAGAGATTTTTTTTCTACTTTTGTTCCATTACTATCAACATTAAATATTCTTTTATCTGTAAAAATTTTACTCTCACCAGTATCAGCAAGTATTATAAACTCATGAGAAAGGTTACCTCCTATAGGTCCAGTATCTGCAGCCATAGGGATTGCTGTCAAATCTAGTCTTTTGAAAGTTCTTAAATATGATAAAAAAAATTTATTATATGAAAAAAAAGCCTCTTCATCTGAAACATCAAATGAATAGGCGTCTTTCATATAAAATTCACGACATCTCATAATTCCAAATCTAGGTCTTACTTCATCTCTAAATTTCCATTGTATGTGATAAAGTAACTGAGGTAATGATTTATAAGATTTAATAGCTGCCCTAAATATATCTGTTACAAGTTCTTCGTTAGTAGGGCCATAAAGCATTTCTCTATTTTGACGATCTTTAATCCGAAGCATTTCTTCTCCATAATCTTCATAACGACCACTTTCTTTCCAAATATCGCTAGACTGAATTGTTGGCATCAAAATTTCTTGAACTCCAATACGATTTTGTTCTTCTCTGACAATTTGCTCAATTTTTTTCATAACTTTAAAACCCAAAGGTAACCAAGAATAAATACCTGCTGATGATTGTTTAATCATTCCAACTCTCAACATTAATTGATGAGATTTTATTTTTGCTTCAGATGGATTATTTTTGAGTATTGGTATAAATGAATTAGTTAAGTACATTTTATGTTATTATATTTCTTAAATTTAGGTACTCATATTTCATTAATAAATAAATAATTACAAAAATAATAGTAGTAATTCCTGTACAATATACGAATTTTTTAAGCATTTTAGGATTTTCTGGAGATCCGGGATCTTCACCCTCAATTTTAATGGGTTTTATTCTATTTACATCAATTGGAAGGATTGCAAAAAAAACGACCCACCATATTATTATATAGATTATTGCTAAACCAGTATAGCTCATACTAAATTCTGACTAAATTAATATTGGTAAATGGTTTTTTTCCTGTTTTTTCTTTTGAAAATTTACGGCAACAAATCTTTAGCGCATCAATTAAATTGTGCTCTTGTTGTTTACTGCTTATTTTAAATGTTCTTATTATTTTTTCAATTTCATCCTCTATACCATATGTAAATTCATCTTTATCATCAATAGGCAAGCCTCTAAAACTTAAAATAGGATTATTATGAATATTACCCTTAGGTGTAATCAAAATTGTTACTTCTAGATAACCATTAGAACTTAAATTCTTTCTATCCTTTATTGATTGTGCGTCTTCATCAACGCTTATATTTCCATCAAGATATAATCTTCCACTTGGTGCTTTATCATAAACTTCTGGTTTTTCTCCTGGATATAATCTGACTATATCTCCATTCTCAACTTGAACTGGATTTGGAACTTGCATTTCTTTTGCAAAATTAATGTGTTCAATCATGTGCCTATGCTCACCGTGAACAGGAATAACACAATTTGGTTTTACCCACTGATACATATCACGTAAATCTTCTCTATTCGGATGACCTGAAACGTGAATAAATTCATTCTCTTCTGAAATTACCTCTATTCCCTCTTTTACAAGTTGATTATGAAGCTTGAACAATTTTTTTTCATTACCAGGGATTATTTTTGACGAAAATATTACTGCATCACCTCTTTCAATAAATATGTCAGGATGTGTGTAATTTGAAATTCTCATCATTGCGCCCATCGGCTCACCCTGACTACCCGTACACAAATAAACAATTTTTTCTCTAGAAAATTTCTTAGCCTCTCTCGGATCTATTGGTTCAATTGTATTTTCTAAATAACCACACTGTCTTGCAGCTTTGTAGATCCTATGCATTGATCTACCAACTAGAGAAATTTGTCGACCAGTTTGCTTAGCACAATAAAACGCTGTTTCCATTCTAGCTACATTAGAAGCGAAAGAAGTAATTATAATTCTTTTTTTAAGTCTATTCATTATATTTAATAAATTTTTTCTTACATCTAATTCTGATCCAGATCTTCCTGCACTAAAAACATTTGTTGAGTCACAAATCATTGCTAACACACCTTCGTTACCTATTTCTTTTAATCTTTTTGAATTTATGTTGTCACCAATTAAAGGATTCGGATCAACTTTCCAATCGCCTGTGTGTAAAATAACCCCAGCTGGAGTTTGTATTCTCAACCCATTAGGTTCTAAAATGGAGTGAGTTAATGTAATATATTCTATATCAAAAGATCCAAGATTAATTTTACCGTTTAATTCTACAATTTTAAGATCGTTTGTAATATCGATATGTTTTTCTTTAAATTTTTCTCTTATTAATACTGCAGTAAAGGGTGTAGCAAAAATTTTACATTTTAATTTTGGCCACAGGTGGGCAATAGCACCAATATGATCTTCATGAGCATGAGTTAAAACTATACCTAAAAGATTTTCTCTTCTATCAATAATAAAACCTGGATCAGGATAAATTAAATCAACACCAGGAAGTGTATCGTCAGCAAATGTTACTCCGATATCAACCATAATCCATTTATGATCTCCTGGTTGACCATAACCAAAAAGGTTCATATTCATTCCTATTTCACCTGAGCCTCCTAATGGGCAAAATAATAATTCATCTTTCATTTATTTTATTAATTTTGAAATTTTGATTAAACCTTTTATTGTAATATCTTTATTTTCAATAACTTTCGTGTTGATTGATCTTTTAAATAAACTCGAAAAACCTCCAGTTAATATTACTTTAAAAGATTTTCCAGTTTCTTTCTTAATTAATTTAATAATATTGTCAATTAGACCTGCATAACCCCAAAAAAAGCCTGATCTCACAGCTGAGATTGTATTGTTGCCGATTACTTTATTTATTTTTTTTAACACAATTTTAGGAATTAAGGTTGCCTTATCAGATAATGTTTTTAATGACAATTTGATACCTGGTGCGATAATTCCACCATAATAGGTATCTTTAATTATAACATCAAATGTTGTGGCAGTACCAAAATCTAAAATAATATAATTATTCTTTTTATTCATCAGACTAATTGAATTTGTTATTCTATCTGAACCAACTTGTTTGAAATCAACTTTTATTTTAATTAATGATTTTAGATTTAAATTTTTGACCTCAAAACAGTCAACTTTTGTTTTTTTTGATAAGAAATTTTTGATAATCCTAAAAGTGTTTGGGACAACGCTACAAAATAAAATTTTTTCAATTTTTGATAGTCGAATTTTATTTTTTTTAAATAAATAATTTAAATTTTTATTATTCATATTCTTTGAAGAAAAAATTATTTTTTTTAAAACTTTGTTATTTTTTGAAACTAAAAACAATTTCGTTTCTGTATTACCTATGTCTCCTAAAATATACATCTTAATTATCTGATTCTATTTCTCATTTTATATATTCTTGATAAGTTTTTTTCAAAAAGTTGTTTTAATTTTTTTTCAATTTTAACTTTACTAAGATTTTTATTAGTTATATCTCTCATATTTGTAGTAGGATAATTTCTTATAATTGGATTTTTAACAATATTTATACCTATACCAGTTATTAGAAAAACTTTATTTGAAACAGTTATAGTTTCCTGAAGAATACCACTAATTTTTTTTTTATTGATAAATAAATCATTGGGTTTTTTAAAAACAATTTTTTTTTTTGTATAACTTGATAGTAACTTTTTAACCATTAAACAATTAATTTTTGTTATTGTAGAAATAGATAGGTTGATTAACTTTAGCTCATGAAAAAATGAAATAAATAAATTTCCTTTATATGAAATCCATTTTCTTCCATATTGACCTTTTCCGCTAAATTGACTGTCTGCAACAACCATTCCTGAATTTAAATTATTATTTTTAATTAACCTTATGGCTGTCTCATTAGTGCTTTTTACCTTTTTGTATTTAAATTTTTTAAATTTCATTAAATAATATTAATTCTTGATACAACTTCAATTAATTGACTTGGAAATATGAAGTAGAAAAGAATTAATAATGTCGAAGCAGTAAGTGAAAATTTAAGCCATAAACTATGGTCACTATCGTATTTTTCTTTTTCTTTGTCGAAATATATTATTTTTATAATTCTTAAATAATAAAAGGCAGCTACTACTGTTGATAATAGTCCAACTATAGCCAAGAAATACATTGACTGTTCTAACACAGATTTAAATATATAAAACTTTGCAAAGAAACCTGCTAGTGGAGGTATACCGGCCAATGAAAATAAAATCACAAGTAAACAAATTGATAATATAGGGTGATTTTTTGATAAACCTGAGAGATCATCTATATCTTCATAATATTGATCTTTTCTTTTCAACATTAACAAACAAGAAAAAAGAGCTAAATTCATCACAATATAAATTGATATATAGATTATTGAACTTTGAATACCTTCGTTTGATGCAGTTGCAAGTCCAGCTAACGTGTAACCAATGTGCCCGATGGAGCTGTAAGCTATTAGTCTTTTTATATTTTTTTGACCTATTGCTGCTACAGCACCAAACAACATTGAAGCAATTGATAAAAAAATAATAATCATCTGCCATTGGTCTAACAAATTTAAAAAAGGTACATACAAAAATCTAATAAAGACAGCTAAAGCCGCAATTTTTGGTACCATTGTAAAGAATAAAGTTACTGTTGTTGGTGATCCCTCATATACATCTGGAGCCCACATATGAAATGGAACAGCTGAAATCTTAAAGGCTAAACCAACTAAAATAAAAACAATTCCAAAGGTTAAAGCGTATTCACTAGAGTTAAGTTGATTTGAAATAACATCAAAATTAGTAGAGCCAGAAAATCCATAAATGAGTGAGCATCCATACAATAATAAACCTGATGACAATGCACTCAAAACAAAATATTTTAATCCAGCTTCAGAAGATTTTAATTGATCTCTGTTATAAGTCGCTAAAACATAAAGACCTAAAGATTGTAATTCTAAACCCATATAAAAAACAATTAAGTCATTAGAGCTAATCATAATCATCATACCTAAAATTGAACTCAAAATAAGAATTGGGTATTCCAAATTAAATAATTTGTGCATTTTTAAATAACTTGTTGAAATAACTAAAACTAAAAAACCTCCAACTAATGTTATAATTTTCATAAGAGATGACATATAGTCAATTACAACACTTTCATTAAACATTGTTACTCGATCAATTGAGAAAGTTTCATTGATTGTTATTATTGTTGTAAATAAAAGTACAAATAAAGATAAATTGAATGTTAATTTAGAACTATTTTTTTTAAAAACTCCAACAATAAGTAAAAACATAATTGACAGAGATATAAAGATTTCAGGTAAAATTAGGTTTAAGTTTTCCATCTTATTTACTAGCTAAATTTGTCGTATTCATATTAATTAATTCTGTTACTGAAACTTCTATAGTTTTAATTAAAGGGTCAGGGTAAAATCCAAAAAATAAAATTGGAACTGCTAAACAACTTAAAACGAAATATTCAGATCTATTCAAATCTAAAATTTTTTTAAGATCCTCATTAATTAATTTTCCAAAAACCACTCTTTTATATAGCCACAACATATATGCAGCTCCTAAAATCACTCCAAGACTTGCGATTACTGCAACTAAAAAATTATCTTTAAAAGCACCCATTAAAATTAAAAACTCACCAATAAACCCACTTGTGCCTGGTAAACCAAGAGATGCCAGGGCAAAAATCATAAATAAAATTGAATATTTCGGTATTACAGAAACTAATCCTCCATAGGTGCTTATTAATCTAGAGTGCATTCTATCATAGACTACACCAACTGTTAAAAATAAAGCTGCTGAAACTAATCCATGACTTATCATTTGAATAATACTTCCCTCGATACCTTGTTGTTGGAGAGTAAATATTCCTAATGTTACAAAACCCATGTGTGCAACAGATGAATAAGCAATTAGTTTTTTCATGTCTTCCTGCATTAAAGCTATTAATGAGGTAAATATAATTGCAATTACGCTAAGAATATAAATTAATGGTGTAAATATTTCCGATGCAGTAGGAAAAAGTCCTAATGAAAATCTTATAAAACCATACCCTGCCATTTTTAAAAGTATGGCAGCTAACAATACTGACCCAGCTGTAGGTGCTTCAACATGTGCATCAGGAAGCCAAGTATGGACAGGCCACATAGGTGTCTTAACTGCAAAAGAACTAAAAAAAGCTAGCCATAAAAGATTTTGATATTTTACGTCAATACCAATTTCATAAAGCCGAACAACATCAGTTGTGCCTGTAATCCAATAAATTGAAATTATTGCAACTAACATCAAAACAGAGCCAAGCAATGTGTATAAAAAAAACTTGAATGCTGAATATACTCTTCTAGTGCCACCCCAAATTCCAATTATTAAAAACATCGGAATTAGTCCAGCTTCAAAAAACAAGTAAAAAACAACTAGATCAAGAGCACAAAAAACACCAATCATAAAAGTTTCCATAATTAGTATTGCAATTAAAAAATCTCTTAGTCTATTTTTAATAGAGTTATTTACAGATATAATACATAGTGGTGTTATAAAAGTTGTTAGTATGATGAATAGAATTGATATTCCATCTACTCCAACTTTATAATTAATAAA
>MDTG01093430.1_pt1 | contig 15524 bp, 11 predicted proteins | sample 811421 | NCBI WGS metagenome assembly MDTG01 (sample SAMN05326645, study PRJNA326480) | marine metagenome | isolation source: seawater | place: Pacific Ocean: South East | collected 2011
GACGATGTCGCTATGTAGAGGCCAGCCAATACCAGAGCAGCCTGTGCGTGAAATCTCTTCCATGACCACGGCGCTGTAACGAAAGTCACAGCCTAGGCCGCCGTATTCAACGGGTGCCGTTGGGCATAAAAAGCCCATTTCACCGCCTTTTGTCCATAATTCTCGGCTGACTTGGCCATCTTTTTCCCATTGGGCATGAAATGGTACGGCTTCTTTTTCTAAAAATTTACGAACACTGTCGCGAAAGCCTTCAAGGTCACTGTCGAATAAGTTACGTGGGATCATGGCAAACCTCTGTATGAAATAGTTATTATCAGTTGATGCGTGATTTCACTATGGCAGTGCAGGGCGTGGCTCTCAATGATCAAAAACACCAGATAGAGTGGCGCAATTTGTTATTAACAGGGTTTAGATCAGAGTTTAGGGTTCAGCCAACTCAGTAGGATTGGTTTCTTGAGTTTCACCGGCCCGGTAATCCCCAGGTGTCACGCCAGTCCATTTCTTAAAGGCACGGTGAAAGGTACTCGGCTCTGTGAACCCCACCTTTAAGGCAATGTCATTGATGCTGTATTTGCTCTCACTCAGGTGGCAAATAGCGAGGTCTCGTCGTACCTGATCTTTGATGGCCTGAAACGAAGTGTCTTCGTCTTTTAACCGCCGGCGCAGGGTTTGGGTGCTGGTATTGAGCTGATAGGCCACCGATTCAAAATCAGGCATTTCAGTTTCGGTATTCACCTCTAAAATTCGACGAATCTGCGCATTAATACTGGCGGTGTTGTTGGGTTTCACTAGGAACACATAAGGGGCTTCCTTCATGAGTTCGGGCAGGTCTTGGCGTGAGCGAATAATGGGTAAATCGAGATCGCTCTGGTTTAGACGCAGAAGCGTTCTGGGTTGGTTAAAGGTGTGTTCACCATAGAGAAATAAGTGATACTCATCGGCATGACTGGGCCTTGGATAAGCAAACTCAACCACTTTGATTGGTATGCGTTTACCAGTAAGCCAGCAGGATAAGCGGTGCCATAACATCAACTGAAATTCAGTGAGGTAGCGAGACTTGTTTAGGCAAGTGTGGTGCTGATTGACCACTAAGGCGCCGCCATTGTGTTCTTGCTCAAACTGGGTGTGCAGTGCCAGATCAAACAAACGATAGTAGCGCGTACCCATTTCTAGGGCTTCACCCAGGGTTGAGCAAGGCAAGATCAATTGGCATAAGGTCTCAAAGCTACCAAGGGGGCTGGCTTTGTGGTCTTGGCCTATAAATTCGTCATCGAGCAAGGTGACTAATATGCGCAGTAATTTAGCCATTTTATCGGGGTAAACTCGAGCTTTAGGCTCGTGCAATACTTCTAGACCAATACCGGCTTTTTTTAAAATATCTTGGGCATCGTGACCCTGAGCAAGTGCGCCAGCAAGGGCGGCTCGAGCATAATGACTGGCAATGGTGGATGTTTTCATACAACAGCTGAACCCAAATTCACGATGGCTCATCATACAAAGTCCGGCTATTTGTGCAACAAATTAGATGATATTCGCCATTTATGGTTTGTTGGCTTTGGCCAATTTTTCTGGTTGTTCAAGGTATAGGCCCACATCAGAGAGCCTGATAAGGTGGGCAAATAATAAAAAGAGATCAGCCTATGTCGAGCCAAGCCTTAGCCAACTTAAATATCCTAGACTTCTCAACCTTGTTACCTGGACCCTATGCTAGCTTGATGTTGGCGGATATGGGGGCCAATGTATTACGTATTGAAAGCCCAAGCCGTCCGGACCTTGTGCGTGCTTTGCCACCACTAGATGCCACTGGACAAAGCGCGGCCCACAGTTATTTAAACCGAAATAAACAGGCCTTGGCACTGGATTTAAAACAGATAGCAGCATTGGATATTGTTAAAAAACTGCTAACCCAGTACGACATTGTACTGGAGCAGTTTCGGCCAGGTGTTATGCAGCGCCTAGGTTTGGGTTATGAGCAGTTACGTGAAATCAACCCCCGTGTGATCTATTGCTCCATTACCGGTTATGGTCAAACTGGCCCGCTTAAGGATCGTGCGGGGCACGATATTAATTACCTAGCCTTGTCTGGTGTGGCCGATTACTCCCGTCGAAAAGGGCAAAAGCCAGTGCCTCAAGGGGTGCAAATTGCTGACATCGCAGGGGGCTCCCATCATGCAGTCATGGGCATATTAGCGGCGGTAATAGAGCGCGAACAAACCGGTCTTGGTCAGCATGTGGATATCAGCATGACGGATTGTGCTTATAGTTTAAACGCCATGTTTGCATCGGGTTATTTAGGTGGGGACGTCGAGCCACAAGCGGAAAACACCATGCTTAATGGTGGTAGTTTTTATGACTATTACGAAACCCAAGATGGCCGCTACATGAGTGTCGGCTCCTTAGAGCCGCCATTTTTAATGCAGCTGTGCCAAACCCTTAACATACAAGCACACATTGGTAAGGCAGGTAGCCAGAAGCCTGATGACATTGCTGAATTTAAAGCAGTGATGAGTGACGCGTTTTTACAGCATGACTTTAATCATTGGTGCGAGGTATTTGCCGCGCTCGATTGCTGTGTGGAACCGGTGTTGACATTCAGTGAGGCAAGTCAAAGCGAACATGCCCAGGCTCGACACTGGGTAATCACCGCTCAAAGTAATGGACATAAGGTTAAACAGTTAAATAACCCCATTATGAAAGAATTAAATGTTAATAATACCGGAGGGAAAATTGGCGCACATACTCAGCACGTATTACAAGAGCTGGGGTTTAGCGTGCGAGAGATTGAGCAATTTAAACAGCATAAGGTGATTGCCTAGTATGTGCTTTTAGTCGGGCTTAATTTCTGTATTAGATTTGAAATAATACTGTCAATTTTCATTCACATACCTGTCGTACTCTCCCCTTAACTAAAAAGGGGAGAGACAGATGAAACATTCTTTAATGACCATTTTGTTAGCCGCAGGCATGGCCGCGTTAACCGGATGTGGCAGCGACAGCGACAATAAAAATACGCCATCAGATACGCCTGCCGCAGTAGAAGACCCAAAAACACAAACACCCGATAGCACTCCAGCAACATTTTCTAGTTTGAACTTACAAGTCATTGGCCGCTATGTGTCAGGCAATGCATTTGATACGTCATCTGCAGAAATTGTGTCATACGATCAAACCAGTGATCGTTTGTATGTGGTTAATGCGCAAGATAAAAGCATTGATGTTTTAAGCTTTAACGCACAAGGCCAGCCCGTTAAGCAAAGTAATATTGATTTACAAGCAGCGGCAAATTATGCGGATATTAATATTGGCGCGGCTAATTCAGTGGTGGCAAAAAACGGTTTAGTGGCTGTAGCCATTGAGAATGACAATAAGCAAGCTAATGGCATTATTGCATTATATAAGAGCAGTGATTTGTCTTTACTCAATACCTTTACCGCGGGTGCGTTGCCTGACATGGTCACCATGACAGATGATGCCCAGTATATTATCGCGGCCAATGAAGGTGAACCTAGTGGGGATTACAGCAATGACCCAGAAGGCTCTGTGACCTTGATTAATATTTCAGCGGGTAATACCGATGAAAAAGCGATTGTCACGCAAATTAACTTTAATGCGTTTAATGCAGGCCAGTCACGTCATGACGAATTAGATAACGTGCGTTTGCCAGCGCCACATGGTGCCAGTGTTTCTCAAGATTTAGAGCCAGAATACATCGCCATAACATCCAACAATAAAGCGGTGGTGGCGTTGCAAGAAAACAACGCATTTGCCGTGATTGATATTGCAACCGCGACGATTGAATCGATTAAAGGGCTGGGTGTTAAGAGCTGGGCTAGCGTTGCTGATGGTGGTCAAGGCTATGAATTAGATGTGACCAATAAAGACGAATTATTATCTTATGCCAGCTACCCACAATTAGTAGGCTATTACATGCCTGATAGCCTGGCCTCCTTTACCGTAAATGGCCAAGACTATGTATTAAGTGCCAATGAAGGGGACGGACGTGAGTATATCTATGAAACCACACAAGAAATGTGTGATGACGCTGGCCATGCTTGGGACGGTAAAGAGTATCAAATTGGTGGCGATGATGAAGACACCACTAAATACATGAATGAAATTGACGATTGTATTTCTTATACCGATGAAGCCCGTGGCAAGGATTTAAATGTCGATGCGGCGCATCCTTTGATGAATGAAGCGGTGCTGGGTGACGAAGGTACCATTGCGAATAAAAATACCCTAGGGCGCATTAAAGTGGTGGCGGACCAAGAAGACGTGGCGGCTAATGAAAATGTATTTACCTATGGCGCTCGTTCTTTCTCTATTTGGAATATGAGCGGCGAACAGGTATTTGATTCAGGCGATGAACTATCTAAGCAAGCCAATACACCAAGCCACTTTAATACCAGTAATGATAATCAAGATAACGATGATCGCTCTGATGATAAAGGCATCGAACCTGAAGCCATCGAAGTGGCCAGTATTTTGGATAAACACGTGGCGTTTATCGGACTTGAACGTCAAGGTGGTATTGCCGCTTACGATGTATCCAATCCGAGCGATGCGAAATTCTTAACCTATATTAATAACCGTGATTTCACCGCGGATGTTTGTACGCAGGTTGATGGCACCGATTGTGATAATGGCGTTTACAATGAAGCGGCGGGGGACCTAGGGCCAGAATCCATTGAATACTTCACCCGAGGTGATCAACACCTTATCGCGGTTGGTAATGAAGTATCGGGCACGACGACCCTTTACCAAATTACTTTAAATTAAATGAATAATTAAAATTTAAACGTTTAAAAATAATAATAAGAATACCCGCGCCAGAGATGCCGCGGGTTTTTTTATGGGGCTTTAAGGCAGGCTTCGCTGGTAACGATTGATGATTTTATCCAGTTGATTGGCAAACTGTTGGCGATCATTTTGATTCATAGGCGCAGGCCCACCAGTGTGCTCACCACTTGAGCGCATAGTATCCATGAAGTCGCGCATGCCTAATAAGCTTTTTATGTTCTCTTTACTAAACAGCTCCCCTCTTGGTGATAATGCTTGGCCACCTTTTGCAATGATATCCGCGGCTAATGGAATATCCGAGGTGATCACAAGGTCGCCTATATCACAGCGCTCGACAATTTCGTTATCGGCTTCATCGAAACCTTGGCTTACCTGTACAAATTGAATGTAAGGGGATTTCAAAACCGACATGGAATGATTGGCTAATAATGTAGTTTGAATCTTGGTGCGATTCGCGGCTTTGAATAGAATCTCTTTGATCACCACAGGGCAGGCGTCAGCATCGACCCATATTTTCATAATTGACCTACTTGTATGAAACATCTTGTAACCCGTTATGCTTAGTTGCACGGGGTGTCATAAATGTCTGTATTCAGATTATTTCTTGATGCACTATACTGGATTATGGTTTTGTATAAAAAGGTTTCATCATGGTGCGGGTGAATTTGGTAAAAGCAGGTAATCTATCCACAGGTGGTCAAGAACTGCTGGCGGATTATGATGCCGATGGAGGCGATTCGGTCTGGATCGATGTGACGGGGGATGTGATTCCAAATGACATTTGCCAGTTATTTAACATCCATGATCTCAGTTTATCTGACGCTCATCGAAAGCGTCACCCACCAAAAGTGGAGCAGTTTACAAACTATATGTATGTCTTGCAGCGTGGCATCAAGGTATTTGATGCGGACTTAACGGTTGAGCATGTACAGGTTTCTTTGTTTATTGGTGAGCAGTTCATGATTACTTTTCATCATAGCCGTTCACTGAGTGTGAATACTTGGTGGGATAATCCACAGACCCTTGGATATTTAACCAATGCGCCTATTTTGTTGGCCTCCCGTATACTTAATACTATGGCGAGCCGCTATCTCGAAGTAATGCTGGAGTTTGAGAATACCCTATCAGAAATTGAAGATGATATTCAGTCCGCTTTATCTGATGACGTATTGGTAGAGCTAACTGGTTATCGTACGCGCTTACGCCGATTAAAACGTATTTTTAATTACCATGAAAAGTCATCTACTGCATTGATTAAAGCCTTTCAAAAGTTACCCAGCGAAAGTGAAGTGGGTTATCACTTACAAGATGTACTGGATAAAAACGAGCGCTTAAGCAGTTTGACACAAATGTATTATGAATTAACCGGTGACTTGCTCGATAGCATGTTATCCATGGCATCCCATAAGTTAAATGGCACCATGCGTGTACTCACGGTTATTACCGCTGTCTTTGTACCTTTGAGTTTTATTGTGGGTTTATATGGTATGAATTTCGAATATATACCGGAGCTTAAATTTAAATATGGTTATTTTTTTGTAGTGGGTTTTATGCTGACTTTAAGTGTGTCATTAGTCAGTATTTTTAAATTTAAGAAGTGGTTATAAATGAATTATCTTCAGTCATTTCAAAATGCATTGGCGTTCAACGTGCTATCCATTGGCGACTATACCTTGCATCTTGGCATGTTGTTGGCGGCATTACTTACCATGCTTGCAGCGTATTGGTTTTCACGTATTTTGCGTAAAAGTATTGGCCGTTATGGTGCAAGCAGTCAAGAACATCAAGCGCAGATATATACCATTAATCGCATTATCCATTATATTATTTTGCTAGTGGCGTTTTTAATTGGCAGTAGTTTCTTAGGACTAAGCTTTGACAAATTAGCCATCGTGATTGGTGCCCTGGGTGTAGGTATTGGTTTTGGCTTACAAAATGTCGTTAATAACTTTGTTTGCGGCATTATTATTTTGTTCGACCGTTCTATTAAAATTGGTGATTTTATCGAGCTTGAGTCTGGAACCTTTGGTGAGGTAAAAGAGATCAATATTCGATCTACCATGATACGCACGGGTGAAAATGTTGATATTTTAGTGCCTAATTCAGAGTTCATTAATGGCCGAGTAACCAATTGGACATTGGAAGAAGATGTACGACGATTTCGCATTCCATTTTCAGTGGCCTATGGTACCGATAAAGAATTGGTTAAACGCTGCGTATTGGATGCGGCCTTGACGATTGATCATACATTGAGTGGTCAAAATAGAGACCCTCAAGTATTAATGACAGGCTTTGGCGATAGCAGCTTGGATTTTGCCTTACTGGTTTGGGTGAAGGCACAAAGTGTTAAGCGCCCGGCGCTATTAACCTCAGATTATCTTTGGGCATTGGATGATGTGTTCAGAGAGTTTAATATCGAAGTGCCATTCCCACAGCGCGATGTGCACATTAAACACAAATGAGTGTTAATGATTTAAAAAAGGGCCAATCGGCCCTTTTATATTTTATTGAAGCTGAGCCAGTTTTGTTTTTATCTCCTCATAGCGAAGGTGCTCGCACAATCCAAACCCTTCCACTTTTTTCAATTTATACTGCGTAATAAGCGGTGTGGTCATGCCGGCGAAAAACCGACACAAGGTTTCATTGCTCAGTGGTAATGCCTGTAGAGTCTCAATATGTTGTGATAACGCTTGGAGTGAGCGGCTAATGACTTCATCACTGGGCCAAGTAGGGGGCTGAGAGTATTCCAAAGTTGCGATATGGCCACGACAAACGGAGCAGTGTCCGCAATTTTCAGGTGATGCCGGATCATCAAAATATAAAGACAGCATGCGTGTTAAACATTTATCGAGTTCAAAAAAGCGCACTAATGCAGCGATGCGTTTCACTTCTTTTTGTTCTTTGTCTTTGAAGTACTGGTAGATCTCAGTGCTTAAATTCGGTTTATTTAGGGTGTCACTGGAAACATGATACACCTCCGTCATTTGCTTACTTTCTAATTCAATGAGATTTTTATCATGAAGGTACTCTAAAGCAGCCAATACTCGAGAGCGTTCCAGTTGATTTTTCTGATAGCAAGCATCCAAATCGGGTACAGCCCATAGCTTATTAAATTTTGTGTTTGCAAATACCTGCTTTAAAAACTCTTGGCGTCGTTCATCAAACTGTTGGATGAGTGTGGATTTATCCGCCAATAATTTAAAGCGATACTCCGCATAGTAGCTATAAGCGGGCTCAATGGCGCCGAGTATTTCCAATTGCACTAATAAGGTTTTTAATGGCAGGGCGCGTATATTGCACAACTTGGAAAGGGCGAGGGTCTGCATTTCCCACTGATCATTGTGTGATTGATCGCGAATGTTATCCAGTAAGGCTTGTATGTTGACCTGTTCTGGTGTGTCAGCATATACAAAGTTTTCAACGGTGTTGATGCCATCTAAATTAGCAAATGTCATGCAATTAGATGGCTTGCCATCACGGCCTGCTCGGCCAATTTCTTGGCTGTAGTTTTCAATGGATTTAGGTAAATCATAGTGCATCACAAAGCGAATATTACTTTTATCGATCCCCATGCCAAATGCAATGGTGGCGACGATCACTTGTACCTTATCAGCCATAAAATCAGCTTGGATGTTTTGGCGTTTTTCGCTATCAAACCCTGCATGATAGGCGGCGGCTGAAATACCCGCTTGATTCAAATAAGTCGCTACGGTTTCGGCACTGTGCTGTAGGGTCACATACACAATGCCGGCACCTTGCTGTTGGCGAATACTGTTGACAAGTGATCGATTTTTATCGGCATCTTTAACCGGTATGACACTTAAATCTAAGTTCGCTCGGTAAAACCCTGTTTGTACAATATGTTGTGCTTGGATATTAAACTTACTGGCCATATCCAGTTTTACTTTTTTAGTGGCGGTGGCGGTTAGTAATAAGGTTAATGGAATATTGAGTGCTTGCTGATATTGAGGCAGCTTTAAATAATCAGGACGAAAATTATGTCCCCATTCTGAAATACAATGGGCTTCATCCACCACTAGCATAGAAATAGCAACGGTTTTGATAAATTCGCGGAAGCGCTCATTTTTAAAGCGTTCGACGCTGATCATTAAAATTTTAATTTGTCCGTTTCGCACGTTATGCATCACATCACGGTATTCATCACTGCTTAAGCTGGAATCAAGACTAGCGGCTGCAATACCTTTGCCTTTTAAAAAATCAATTTGATCTTTCATTAGTGCCAGTAATGGTGAAACGACCAAGGTTAAATGGGGCAGTTGCAATGCGGTAAATTGATAACACAAAGACTTACCTGATCCTGTTGGGAAAATAGCAAGAGAGCTTTGCCCTTGTAGCAGTTGAGAAATTGCTTGATGCTGACCCTCGCGAAAGCCATCAAAGCCAAATGTATGTTTTAATTGTTGAGAAAGATTATCCATGATGAAACGGTGCTTTTAGAAATATAAAGGCCAATATGCCAGTTATCGCGCAAAATCACATCAGAAAAAAGAATGGAGTGAATAATCTAGAAGCGTTGCTGAAACTGAAGGTTGATTTGGCGGCCAGCATCTTGCCAGCCATTCTCTGAACCATAATAAGAGGGCAGAGGGAGTGCTTGATCAAATAGGTTAAATACATTGAAGCCGATTTTAGTATCAGGCAAGACTTGATAACCGCCATACACATCAAAGCGATGGTACTGCTCATCTCTATCAGAAAATAACACAGCATCGTCACCGAGTGCGTAATCTTGCATGTGGCGATACCATAATCCCAGTGACACTGACTCAGATAGATGGCGCTCTACATTCATGCTGAGCATTACTTTAGGAAAGGCTTGATAATCCAGTTTGTCACTTTTGTTCTCACTTTCAACGTAACTGATATTACCTTGCATAAACCAGTCTAGGTAGGTATTCCTTAGGCTTACTTCTAGCCCTTGTGCGTGGTTGTCCTTAATATTTTGGTAGCGGTTAGTACTGCTAGCGGATGACACCGGAACAAGGGAGATGGCATCTTGCCACTCACTGGCAAACAGTACGGTTTCAAGTTGAAGGTTGTCCTGTTGATACATCAATATGTATTCATAGGTATCAATAATTTCAGGTTTTAAATTCTTGTTGCCCAGTACCGATGCACTGGAGCCTTTTAGTTCCAATGCCGTGGGGGCGCGATACGCATGGCCATAAAGTAATTTTTGGCGCCACTGGGGATTTATTTTATGCACCAGCCCAATTCTTGGGGAGAAATGATCATCCGCATCGCTGTAATTATCCCAGCGAAAACCGTAGCTTAAAAGCCATTGGTTATTGTGAAAACCGCTACGGGCTTGTCCCAAAATATGTCCTAGATAACGGGTATCCCCTTTAAAGGCATTATCATAACCAATCATTAAATCGTCATTAAGATCCCGTCTTTCAAACCGGCTATCGGTGATTTTGATTTCATCATAGCCTGCCCCTAACGCCCATTGGGTATTAGAGCCTTCATGTTTTTGTTTAATTTGTACTTGGTAACCTAATCGTTGCTCATTGTCTTGCTGTGTCCGTATATGAGCGCAATAAAGTGGGTTAGGTGAGGTGCTATTTTCATTTTGTTTACAGGGTAAAGTGGTGCCACCTAGGGTGGTAAGGGAATCAGGGTAGCCACGATTATCAAATGTCCATAAGTGCTCACTTTGCCAAAAGTAAATTTGGTTTTTAAGCTCAAGTTCATAACTCAATGCTTTTTCATGGGTGACTCCTGCCAATATAAATCTGGAGTCGCTATCGGTAGAGTCGGTATTTTGTGAAAGGCTGGTACTTTGTATGTCGAACACATTTGCCAAGGGTACAAAGAATTGACGACCAATACCCTGATATTCGCGGGCATCAAATTCATTGAAGAAAAATAAAGCAGACCATTTTCCCGTGTCACTGACTTCTCCGGAGGAGGCAGTTAAGTATGCACTGATATTTTTAGTGGACTGATCACGCTCGCTGTTTTTTGAAGCGCCACTGCTTGGGTCTGTGTATGTATAGGGTGAATCGTAATGGCCCTCGTCCTCATAGGCTAATCCCCAGTTAAGGTTAAGATCAGAGCTAATGTGACTATTGAGTAAGCTGGCTTGCTGTTTCTGCTTGCCCATTTGGACCTGACCGATGCTTGAGGAAGCCGGTTCGTTGGCTAACTCAAAAGCAAGTACGCCGTGAAATGCATCGCTGCCATAGAGTGCAGAGCCTGGACCGCGGATCATCTCAACTTGCTGCATGAGTGATAAGGGCATTCGGGGTATGGCATAACCGGTATTCGCGTAGGTATAAGTACTAAGGGGAATCCCATTCATCGAGTAAGAAATCCCACGAACTGACAGTTCGGTGGCATAGCCACGAATGGCAAGGACTTCGCTGCCACCCCAGGTGGAACTGGCAAACACAGACGGTACGGCTTCTAGGGTATGCCCTAGCGAGCTTGTGCCGCGGTTCTGCCAATCTCTTTGATAGAGTACCGCAGTGGAAGAGGCGACATCCAGCGGGGTGTCTTCAAATAATGAGGCCACACTTACCTTAATGTTTTGTAACTCCTCAAGGCTTAAATCAAACACGTCGTCTGCGTAAGCCAGATGGGCTTGGCTCAGCAGCATAGTGATGAAAGTAAGTGTGGATAAATGCATAGGCTCAGGGTACTCATGATTTATCATTAGATTAGTCTAAATCACTAAAATATCTAGTTAACTCAATGCGTTAAAGGCACAAATGTTTGCCATGGTTGAGTTTTGCTAAAGGCGGCAAAGAGCGCTGAAGGCATTTGCTCAGATGGCGTTCAACTAACCCGAGCCTATATGGGAATGTAAATCGTTCAGTGGCGCTTTGTGTCTGGGCGAGATTCTCAGTTGCACCTATACTTGATGGTGACCATTAGGAGTAACCATGACACCCAATTATGCGCTTGCCTTATTCATATTAGGCCTAGTCCTTTGTCCCCGCGCCTTTAGCCAGAGTGTTGCAGTTTATGTTTATCATGACGATGCGCCTTATCGGATAGATGAGCGGGTGGACTTATCGCAGCAATGGGTAAATCAATTCAACCAACAGCAATCAAGCATACACTTTGAAATACAGCACATAGAACGACCGATATTGAACTCCGTGGTCGAAAGTGGGCAACCTTATATTATATTGTGGGCCAACGCCCTGTGGTTTAAACGACGAGATCCGAATGTGCTCAGTAGCGAAGTATTATTTTGGGATGCGGATACTCTCGTCAGTTTGGTGGATAACCCCATTGATTTTAATCATGCAGAGCAGCTTCAGGGGCTTAAGATTGGTGCTCGATTTGGTCATTATTATTCAGACTTTGACCCATTGTTTAAATCCGGACGAATCACTCGGGTGGACGCTAAAAGTAGTCCTGAGAACTATCAATCATTGCTGGCTGGTAAGATCGATGGCTTTTTAGATAGTCGCTCAACGATTGCTTATTTGCAAAAAAACAAGGTGGCTGGCAGTAACATTTATGTCTCTCTTAATCCCCAAGATGCTTACTCTCGCCATATTTTGGTTTCTAAACATAATAAGATCTTATTACCTTTAATTAATAAGGTGATTTTAGAAATGAAAAATGATCAAGCGTGGCAAGTAAAGTTAGAAAGTTGGGGGGTCACTAAACTGGTGAACCCTTTCGAGCTCGATCTGCAGGAATTAAACGAAATATAATCGTTAATAGTGCAAGATATACGAATATTGTTCTTCTTTGTGGTTTCTTAATAACAATTATCCTTAATTTTTAAACCTATTGTTATCTCCCATTTTTATCGCTAGCGTAACCTTTCTCTGTCATTTTTTTTAAATGGATTTCTCTTGATCGTGTGTCTTAATCATATAAAAAAATTTGTTATTCTACTCTTGTTTTTGTTGCCCTGTGACATATTTGCCTTGGATGGTTTAAACCTAGCAGGAGTAGGGTTGTATAGTGATTTACGGGCAAAGTATTACTACGGCGCTCTCTATACGGAAGTCGATTCGGTCAAGCCAGCAGACATAATATCCAGTGAAGGGCGAACTAGAATGGAAATTCGTGTGGTGGCAGATGATATTTCAAAGCGCCGATTTTATAAGCTAATGAATGAAATGATCGCCATTAGCAATAGTGGTAAAACCATTGAATATCATGCCCACGATATTCGACAATTTACTAATTTACTCGATGGCAAACTTGAATATGGCGATCACATCATTATTGATAATGGCACGGGTAATACGCTGGTAACCATAAACGGTGTTAACGCACTTGAAGTAGAAGATAAATTTTTTATTAATGTATTACTAGCCGGCTGGATTGGCCGACTGCCCCCTACGGCGGATTTTAAAGTTCACTTACTTTCTGGGCAAAATAGCCCTCATTATAAAAACTTTATTAACACCACGTATCTCAATTCTCGAATAGCAGAAATTAACGCTTGGCAAACGCCGATTGTCATAGCAGAAAATGAACGCCAACAAGCGCTTGAGGCAGAACGTCAACAGTTAGCGATCGAAGAAGAAGCCAAAAGACAGCTATTGCTAGCTCAGCAAAAAAAGCGCAAACAAGCAGTAGCCGCATCTGAAAAAGCCGAACAAGAAAGAGCCTACAAAAAACAACTGGCACAGTTAAAAGCACGCAAAGAGAAAGAGCGTGAGCAACGCCTTGCGGCTATACGAAAAGCCAATGAAGCGCGAAAGCTTGAAGCCAAGAAGAAACAACTTGCTGAAAGCCGTTACTTTAGAAAGCTCATTATTCAAGCGAATAAGTCAGTTATATACCCTAAAAAGGCCTATGACCGAGGTGATGAAGGCTTTGTTAAGGTGAGAGTCAGTATCGATAAAAACGGCATGATCAAGGATCTTGAAACATTACAATCATCTAATATAGATCTATTGGATAAAGCCGCGCTCATATCGGCTAAACGAGCGGAGCCTTTTCCGGGCGTACCAGAAAGTCTAGATTTGGAAGATGACCTTTACGACTTTGTGATTCCGTATCGCTTTGTAGCAAAATAATCAATTCTAGGTAACCGAAAAGCGGAGATGTGATCTAGCCCCCGAACCTTCTCGAGCTTTTTGATTATAGTGCCACCCTTTTCATAAGTAAGGCATTGGCATGAGTTCTGAGTCCGTTTCTTCTCAAAAATCCGCACTAGTGGTCGATGACTCAAAACTCGCCCGCTATGTCTTAAAAGAGATGCTCATTGCCCATGATATCGCGGTAGAAACCGCAGAATCAGCGGAAGAAGCCCTAGGTATTTTGAGTGCTCACAAGCCAGATGTGATTTTCATGGATCACATGATGCCCGGCATGGACGGCTTTCAAGCTGTACAAGCCATTAAAAACGACCCTAGTACCGCTAAAATCCCCATTTTAATGTATACCTCAAAAGATGAAGGGGTGTATGTGAATCAAGCTCGTGCCTTGGGCGCGGTTGGCGTGCTACCCAAAAAACTCAAGCCTGTGCAACTTGAGCGAGTTCTGCAACAGCTTAAGTTAATTCCCTTTACTAACGATGCCGCCATGAAAGCGACGTTGTCTGGCGCATCTAAGCAAAGCTCGCTGAGTAAGTCAGAGCAGCCTACTTCAGAGCCAGGCCAAACATCCCACACCTTGGAAGAGCTATCCCGCAGCGCCAGTGAAGATCTAGAAAAAGATTCTATGCGCCAGCTATTTCGCCAACTGTTCTTAGAGCAGCGTGATGGCATTAAACAAGACCAGCATGAGCTGCTAGAAACCATGGTCAAAGAAGTGCGCCCAGCGGTGACACAAATGGGCAAACAAGGGGTGCGTTGGCAAAAATGGGGCCTAGGATTGACGGCCGCTATCTTGCTGGGCGTCGCCGGTTTATGGCTAAAAAATGATGACGGGGTTTTGCCTAAAATTGAGCAACTTACTCAAGTACAAATGAACACAAGTGAAAAAACCGACCAACTGCTTAACAAGCTCAATGCTTCTGTCATAGATTCAGCGGGCAGCCCTGACGTTATACTTGCAACACAAACTTTGCAGTGGGCATTGAATCAAAATAACCAGCTTGCTTATCAAGAGCCGTTAACCAGCTTGCGCATACAAAATCACATGAGTGAATTGCTGTTACGGTTAGAGCAAGAAGGGTTTAACGGCACATTAAGCTTGCGTTATCACGCGGGTAATTATTGTGAAAAAAATGAAAGTGGCGAATTTAGCTTAGCCAATAATCAAGCTGCTTTAACTCAATGTATTAAGCGCAGTGACCTAGATTGGGCAGAAATAGGAAAAACAAAAAACTGGGAGGCGTTGGTTGAACAATGGAATAATACCTATAATGGTTTTTACATTGAGTTTGAATACATGGGTTCACGCTATACCCAGCAAGAATACCCAGTGATCGTTTCGGGTGTTGATAATATTGAGACGGCGAGAAACTGGAATGCGATAGCAGCGGTAAACCATCGTTTAGAATACGTGTTGCAATAATCAGACATAAAAAAACCAGAGCCCAGAAAAGCTCTGGTTTTTTTAACTACGGCTTATTTAAACAATTCACCTTTTTCAGCATGCTTAACCAAGATCGCTGGCGGTTCAAAACGCTCGCCATACTGCTCCGTTAATTGTTTGGCACGTTGATAAAACGCACGCACGCCGTATTGATTCACGTATTGAATAGCCCCCCCTGTCCAGGGTGCAAAACCGATTCCAAATATGGAGCCAATATTAGCATCACGTACGCTGGTTAAAAC
>MDTG01359640.1_pt1 | contig 15524 bp, 15 predicted proteins | sample 811421 | NCBI WGS metagenome assembly MDTG01 (sample SAMN05326645, study PRJNA326480) | marine metagenome | isolation source: seawater | place: Pacific Ocean: South East | collected 2011
CGATAATACCATGTTTTTCTTCCTCTTCTAATATGAAATTCAAGAGGGCTATTTTCCTCGTTGACTATAATTGGCTTGGAAGTATATTGCATCTCACAATACTTCTCTGTTATTGTTTTAACAGATAACTTTTTTGTGGTAGAAACTTTGTCACTAAAGTTTGTCATATAATTGTTATAATATACTTTAATTTGGTATTCAAGGACAGTTAAAGTATAACAGAGATAATAGCCTTAAACCATTTATTATTATAGGTTATGGCAGGTTTTTAATGATGTGGTCCCGTAGCTCAGCTGGATAGAGCAACGGATTTCTAATCCGTAGGTCAGAGGTTCGAGTCCTCTCGGGCGCACCACGGTTTTCCCCAATAAATTCAATAACTTACGAGATTTTAAGATTTTTCTCGAAAGGCCAAAAAAGGCCAATTTCAGAGAAATTTCAGAGATTTTTGTAATATTTAGTCATTTTTTTGCTTGAATAATTACGTAACGTAACTGAAGACAAAGAACGTTAAGTATATCCTCTATTCAAATACTCATTCAAATTGGGAATGCAGTCTTTCTACACACTACTCATCAAAAAGTAATAGACCTCTATTTCTTCACAACCTCACTCTCTACCCAAAACCAAAACCAAAACTCTATGTCACAGTTTAACCATGAGAAAACTGACCGCCACCATCTATCTGACTGTTGCCGTGCTTCTTGGAAGTATAGGAGTAAGTGCGAGTGGTGATTTACAAAAGGGTCAAACTGCATACGACAGTAAGGAAGCTAGAAAATGAAACTAAAAATATCTTTTCTATGCGTGTAACCATGATTAATCCGTGTAAATATCAATATTTGTTAAAACTATAAGACATGAGCAATTTCAAAAAACCACACTCAATCGTCATCATCATCATCTTCTTCTTCTTCTTCATTCTCTTCATCTTCAACGTCTTCTTTTTCGTTTTTGTCTTTCTTACTTGATTTTTTTTCTTCACTTTGTTCTTTTGGATCCTCACCAAATCTGTTGGGACCTTTTGTTCCTTCGAAGCACATAAAAACGAGTAACACTACATTAAGGAGCGGAATAACAGATGCAATATAAAACCATCCAGACTTATCAATGTCATGCAATCTTCGAACTCCAACAGCAATAGCTGGGACTAATAAACCTAGGGTAACTAAGCTGGAAAATATTCCAGGAGTTGCAGCGGTAGCATCTATAAGAAGCCCAATTGTGTAACATATCATAAATAGCAGAATGAATAACCAATATTCTTTTCTTCTAGCTCTACCCTCGAACACCGCGTATTTTTTTAGAGCATCTAGCATATTTATGTCCTTTTTTGTTGTTTAATAATACTTGCAAAATACCAAAACTAATCTTTTATAAAACAAAGGCTTCTCATAAATTTCCTAATGTTTTAATTACCAAATATTTTGTACAATTTTTCATTCAAAATACAAACCTATTTATAATAAATTTCATCAAATTTAAGCTTTAAACATTAAAATTAAATAGGAGCCTGAAGTATATGGATGGGTTTACAATATTTGTTATTATTTGTTTGGTTGTTTTAGTTTTTTTAATTAAAGGAGTTATAAAAACTTTTAAAAGACAACCTGTGGTAGCAATTCTTTGCATTATTTTCATTTTTCCTATTTATGCCATTTGGGCATTTGTTGAGTTATTTACCGGTGAAATAGCTCAAAAATAGGTATTTTTAACAGTACAAAATAATCAGTCGTAACGAAAAAACGTCCATCTATGTTTTGTTGTTCCTTACCCGATCTTTCCATCTTTTATTTATTTTGCTTGTTTTAAAAAATTATAATATTCGCATGCTGGGTTATGCCTAGGTCGCCTTTTTTTATGGAGTGTATTTTTGATGCTCAGAAGAGTTGGCTCCACCCAAGATAAATTTGTTTTGTATGGAATTAAAGTGGCTTTAAACTCCATGGTAGCAATTTTTTCTCCAAGAAAATTACTTCTGGAAAATCGATCACCATCAACATAGAGGAAGTAGCCAATATTAGAGGTAGCTACACCTATTCTTCGCATTACCCAAACATAAAAATCCATTTGGCGTCGATATCCTCCCTTCCAAGGGCCTTCAAGCGTAATTTTTTTTCCAGATGATTTTTGGGAAGTGCTCTTGTAGTCTATAATATGCACTTCCTTTGAGTTCTTATTGAACCAAACATCGTCGAGTCCTCCGCCTACTTTTAAATTTGTCTCTTTATGCACAGTATTAAAACGACCTTCTGCACCAAAGTGTAAACTTTGTGTCCATTTTTGAAACCTGTCATCATTAAATGGAATTATGTGGTCTAGACCAAGATTAACTAGGAAGGGGTGCGACGTACCGCGGAGCCTGTGCACATCGAAATCTCTTTTTAACAGAACATCTGTTGCCTCATTTAAATTAAAACCTGGAATACTAGGAAAAGAAATGCCTTCGACTTGCTGCATGTAAAAACAAGCCTCGCATCTTACAAAATTATCTATTCTAAATCTGCTAAGTTCGTATGGTTCAGGTCGTCTAGGATCGAATATTCCTCGGTGCCGTGGCATTAGTATTTATCCTAATCACAAAATTATGTCTGTAAAACCCGCTTTTTATTTTTCGATTATTTTTGTCGGCGCCTCTGTAAGGTGACTTTTTATAATGGAAAATATTTTATTCAAAATAATTTCATTTCCAAGTGGAAGAATATGACAACAGCTATCTGAGTATACAGAGCGTTTTTCATCGTCAAATAAATTTGTTCCATTAATAAAGATTATCCCGGATTTTCTTAGCCTATCTGATTTCCGTATCATTTGACTGTAAACTGGTCCGACTATCTCATTACGAAACCTTCTGTAAGGTTCTTGTTTTGTAAAAGCAACTTTTGCCTCTTCTTTTGAAAAAACTCTGTTTCCGTAATATTGGTTTGGCTGCAACATATGGATATAAAGCGTGTTTGTGTTTTTCAAAATTTTACTTATGAGAATGGATGATTTTATCCAAATATCAACTATTCTTTTCTGGACCATTTTTATGTCTGAATTTGTATTGGGAATTATGAGATATTGCGAGTTAGCTTTATTAAATCCTATGGATACACGATTTTTAGCGTCTTGGAGGGCTTGTGTGGCCGAAGGAAAAATGAAATATTTGTAATAACAATATTCAAGGGCAAAAACAGATGACAGAATTCGCCTTTGAATTTTAACAACTTTGTTTTGTGCTTTTAGTATACTAATTCTTGCAGCTTTGGATGAAGCAATGTTCCCTTGTATTTGGTATGTAAAATCGACGTAGGGATTCATCACATCAGCTTTAAAATATTTCCAATTCATCCAACCCATATATGCTTCATTGAATCCATCTATATTCAAGACTATGTTCGGAGATATACCGTTCAGAATCAAATAATTTAGAACAAATAATTGATGTGGTTGCTTATATCCGCCATTAATCGCAGGTATTATTTTAATATTTCTTTTCGAAAGTAATTTTTGTAATTTTTCTTTAAGTTTTGCTCGTTTATGCCAGTCAAACCCTCCTGCAACGGACCCCCCCAATATCAATACAACAAAATCTGTTTCCTTAATGTCATTTAACATCCAGTTTGGGAATCCATGATAGTTTACCGAAGTCTTTGATGGAGCCACCATTCCTTTCATGGTCCACCCTGGCCTCATAGAATACCCTAAATAAGGATGGAAAATTTGTCGTGTAAGAAAATGTCTACTTTGTAAAAGTTCAGCATTTGTGAAGCTTTTTACATCCTCTTTGTCGTCTATATCAACAATCGTTAGTTCGTTTGCAGCATTTTTCTGTAGGTTATTTATACGATTTTCTTCTGATAGGAATTGCCAGTTCGACCAAACGAAAACGTTTTGGTCGTAGAGAATGAAAGATATGGCTGCAACTTCAGCGGAAATTACGCATATCAAAAGTCGCATAACGAACGACAAAAAATTATTGTTTACAATTCTTTTTCTAACGATCATCTTTGTTCACATTGTTCTTTTTTATATCGAGCAACGTCTCTGTTGTAATGGTATATATTTTTTTATAACAAACAAAAGCTTTTAAATGAACTCACGTGTTAGTTCTTTTCGCTGTTGAGGTATCTGCAAACTTTTACTCGGAAGTGTTGAATGTTCTCTAACTTAAAATTTCATTACAGATAGGTTGCCAAAAAAATGGATACAGGACTTGAAGGCAAACGTGGATTAATTATGGGGGCGAGTGCTGGAATGGGTAATGGGATTGCCCGGTCCTTGGCTGCAGAGGGTGTAAATCTTATTTTAACATCTAGACGGAACAATATCCTAAAGGCTGAAGCAAAATACATTAGTGAAAAATATGGTAATTCCGTAGAGACGTTTGCCTGTGACTTTTCGAAAGACGCAGATATAGAACGTCTTTTAGATTTTGTAGAAAATCAATACGGTGGCGTTGACATTCAATTCAATAATTGTGGGGGTCCTCCTCGCTTACTTCCTTCGGAAACAAGCGATCAGATTTGGAGAGAATGGTTTGATATTATAGTATTGGCGGCAATTAGAATTACTTCGCTCTCTTTGCCCCATATGAAGCAAAAGAAATGGGGCAGGGTAATCTCCATGACATCATCAAATATTTATATTGCGGCAACAACAAATGTACTTTCAACCTCTCTCAGAATGGCTCTAGTGGGTTGGTCTAAGGCATTAGCAAACGAGGTTGCAGGAGATGGTATTACTGTAAACTGTCTTGTGCCCGGTAGGATAAGCACCGACCGCTTATTGGAAGGCGATACATCGAGAGCGAGTCGTGCAGGTGTTACTCCGGAACAAATGCGGTTGAAATTGGTTTCTCAGTCACCACTTGGGCGTGATGGGTCTGTGGAAGAGATGGCAAATCTAGCTACATTTCTATGCAGCAAGCAGGCAAGTTATGTAACAGGGTCAGTAATAAGAGCAGATGGCGGATCAATTCCGGTTACATTATAACATTTAGTGAGAAAGCTAGTAAAATACGTAAGATTTTAAATTATTAAACAATTTACAAATTGTATCTCCGAAAGAATCCTGAAATTTTTTGCGCTTTTGCTTGTGAATATTTATTAAATGCGGCTCTTTGAATGAAGAATTCACTTTACACAGGAATACTCCTTAAAGTATTTTGTCTTTTTTGCTAATGATAATTATTATCAGAATATACTAGTATCACCTAAACCAAAAATCACTCCAGGCCGTAACTAAAACGATAGAAAAAACTATAGGAAATACAATGAAAACCATTCTTACCTTACTAATTTGTTTCATAACTCTTCCATCTTTCGCTGCTGAGCACGTTTTGGACATGTTAAACAAACGAGCTGATGGCAAGCGCCAAGTCTACAGTCAGGACGTCCTGGAAATCGATGTTGGTGATACTGTTGTTTGGATGCCAAAATCCCGTGGCCATAATGTTGAAATTAAAGGAGCTCCTGTAAAAGTTAAATTTAAATCTAAGCTATCCAAAAAAACTAGGTTCAAGTTCGAAAAACCAGGGATATATTACTATGTTTGTACTCCTCATCAGGCACTTGGGATGATTGGTCTTGTAGTTGTTGGAAAAGATATCTCCAACATTGAAAAAATTAGAAAAGTAAAAGTTTACGGCCGATCGAAGGGGAAAATGAAGAAATGGTTAGCAAAATTGGAAAAAAAATATGCCAAGTAAGTCGTATTATGCCCAGGAGGTCGTATAAGGTTTAGTTCTGTATAGGAGATACTTACTTAATTTTTGTCAATACAATAGGGTCGTCAGGGTTTATTAATGTTATGTCAATATTAATGTTACCTTGACTAGCCCACAACGTTCTATCGGTTGCAACATTTTTTACGGAATAACAAAACGAATAATTACCTTCACGTATAAACCCGCAACACAAGATCGAAATTCTTGTTGAAGACATCCTTCACTCAATTAATGGAATAAACACTTTATACCTTCCTCGTATAAGGAAGAAATAACTGTTTTTGAAGGCTTTCCCAAGTATAAGGGTTGATGTAATATCAAATTGGCAATGTCAAAAGGGTATGCATTAAAATACTTTCAAGCAATTATCCTCAAATCTTCCTTTATCAAAATCATCACTCTGGAATGAACGATGAATAATAAACGCTATCAAATGTATGATGACCACCCGTTCAAACTAGGACTATTTGGTGCGAATTGCTCCTCAGGTAGGGCCGCTAATATTCTTCCAGAGCGTTGGTTAGCAGACTGGGATAGTTGTGTAAAAATGGCATCACTGGCAGACCAAGGTGGAATTGATTTTATTTTACCAATCGGTCGCTGGAAGGGATACGGAGGGCCTACAGACTTCCAAGGTACTACCTTCGAAACAATAACTTGGGCTACCGGGCTTCTTGCGTATACAGAAAAGCTAACAATTTTTGGCACCGTTCACGCTCCGTTATTCAATCCAATGGTTGCAGCTAAACAAATCGTTACTGCAGATCATGTTGGAAATGGAAGGTTTGGCTTGAATATTGTTGTGGGTTGGAATGAACCTGAATTTAAGATGTCCGGGGTGAGTCAGCGAGATCACGGTGATAGATATGAATATGCGGAAGAGTGGATTTCTGCAATAAAAAAAATGTGGAATGATACAAAACCATTCAACTACGATAAAGATTACCTTAAGCTAAGTAACGTTGTTGCGAAACCAAAGTTGTATTCTGATAGTTCACCTTTGATAATTAATGCTGGCCGATCGGAAGTAGGCCGAGCGTTTGCCCTGAGGCACTGCCATGCATTCTTCACTAATTTTCATGAAACGGATGTTAAAAAATCAGCAGAATTTGTTAAAAGATTCAAATCAGATGCTAAAACGCTTGGCAGGGAGGCAAATGTTTTTACTCAAGGGCATGTTGTGTGTCGTCCTTCTAAAAAAGAGGCAAAAGAATATTTTGAGTATCTCACAACAGATGCGGCAGATTATGCAGCCCTTGAAGGTCTTTTGAAATTGAAAAATATTACACGAAGTAACACAGAAGATTTTGATGATTATTTAAAAAAACTTCCTCCAAAAAATGTTGGATACCCGGTTGTTGGGTCCCCAGATGATGTTGCCGAGAAATTTATTCTTATGCATAGTGCTGGATTATCTGGCATAGCATTTTCACTAGTTAATTATGTTGATGAGTTACCATTAATTATAAATGAGGTGATACCTCGTCTAAGAAAAGCCGGTCTCTAAATGAACTAAAATAAATGAAAAAAGACTTTTCTGTAATGCGCTTTAGTATGATGACGTTAATTTTTGTTTTGCTAAAAAAATTACACACATATGAGGTACAGTTAAAGCAGCAAGCCCAATAAATATGAGCTGATACAAGTAATTGGTAATGCTTTTATAATCAAATAAATTAAATGCCATATAGAAAAGTATTGCACACAAAGTTAGGTTAAATAAGAAACGAAAAACCAGTGTGTTTTTATTAACTTTTTTGAATAAAAATCGTTGTTCATAAAAGTGGTGAGTAGAATGAAAAAAGGTGAAATAAATACAAAAGTATGTAAATGGTTCAAAAAAGATCCCTATTCCGATAATAGTAGCGATTTCTATTATAATTCTAAATTGAATTTTTGAGGTAAAAAATATTATCGAAATTGCTGCTATTATCCCAAGGCCTTTTAAAATTTCTACCAACCATCTTGTGTCTGCGTCAAAAGTTAAAGCGGAGAATATAGATTGCACCTGATCAGCTCCGAACCAACATGGTGTAGATATTATAATTGTTCCATAGGCTAGTGATAAAAATGGTCTTGTATAATCAGATCCAAAATGAAAAATGGAAATTATTAAGAAAAGTATAAGAGATAAAATAGGAAATAGTATCCATACAAATGCGATAGTAATAGAACCGCAAACATAAAATATATAGAAGAAAATGGTGTGTTTACGAGTTTTAATCACACCTGAATATTTCGCTAATACGTCATCTAAAGCACCATGACTGAAGCCAATCATTAATATTAAAAATATCAACACGCTGGGAATTGAACTAGAAATCATAGGCTCAAAAAAAAGCTGCAGTTAAAAATGGTTTTTTTGGTGCACACCGTATGATTTGGGCTAAATTCTTTAAATTAACTGCTGTCATAAATTCCGCAAAGTGGTCTGGCTGAATTTTTCTCGCAATCATCGTAAATATTTCAGGTAAAATACTTGGATTTTTTTCAATAATCTTTAAAAAAATATTATCTGACTCCACTTCTAGTACACCTCTTGAGTAAGGTAATGCCCTGTTTTCATAAATAAGTTTTTTTGCTGCAGCCTGAACCCACTTTTGAACATTAAAGAAGGTATAGCCACTACTATTTCTACCCATTTCACCCCTGGTACCAATTGGAGTGCCAAAAGTATCATTTGGTTTTCTTCGGATACCCATTGGAATGATACCCTTTTCAATTTTAACAACTGCACCGGAGATTTGTTTTCTTCTAATCCATGAGTAGACTTCATTTGATAAGGTTTTGAAATTTACCGGAGCAGTACTAAACGCCGTAGCTTCGATAAGCAGACTATGTTGATCTAATGGTAGAAGATAATTGAAGTAAAAATTAATTCCTTTAGTTTGCATCTCTGTCATAAGGTATGCAGTGTTTGTGTTAAGTTGATGTTTGTCACCAAAGTTAAATTCAACTCCATAAAAAGTTTGATAAACACGGAAGTCACTGATACTTAATGGACGAGAATCAAAAATATGAACTGCTTTAGGTCTTTCATATATAAACTCTTTATGAATTTCACATTGATCATTTAAGGAAATTTTCTCGATACATCTCTCGAAGAATGCCTGCGATGAGATTGAGTGGTAGCTCCATTCTTTGCCGCTATGTGTAATCACTTCGTCGCCAAAAGAAAATACCCAGTTAGAGTACTTTCGCGTTGGGAAATCGAAATTTTCTGCTTTATTACTTTGCCAATAACTGAAGGTCTGATTTTTCGAAAATATGGTTTGTGGTTCGCTAACAATGACTTTTCCAGGTAAGTTTCCATAACTGGCAAGTTCAGCGGCCAGAGATAACCCAGACATTCCTCCACCAACAATATGTACCCAAGTCATTCCTTTTTCTCAGCTTGGTAGTTAGCATCAGGTAAATGGCTAAAAAATTTATGTAATTTTGAGTCATGGGATGCTGTATACTTATGATTGTCTAAATTGATAATAAATAAACAAATACAGATCAAAAATTCATAACATTTTTCAAATACACTTGTATAATGCCTACGCGACCAAACGTTTAATCCATGTTTTCGAATTTTTAATCCAATACGCTTGTAAATACGACCGGCTAAAAAGATTGAGAATCGAGAACGAAAAGGAAGAAATGGTAAACCACAGAAACCTGAATTATAATGCTTATCAGCCAGATAAAGTAAATGACCCACCGCTGCCGAAATAATAATTTTGTCAGTTTTAGTTGGACTTTCTATCTGCTTGGGGGTCAGATCATTGATTAATTCTTGGGGTAGATAAACACGTCCCATCTTTGCATCTTCCAGCACATCTCGAGCTATATTTGTTAGTTGCATCGCGACACCTAAGTCGATAGCGTGTGCTCTTGCATTTGGATCTTGTATCCGAAAAATATCACATATCATAAGCCCAACAGTTCCAGCAACTCTATAGCAATAAACCAGTAAACTCTCTGTTGTCCGTATTCTTACCCTTTCAGTATCTGTTAAAAGTCCAGTTATAAGAGAGTTAATGTGTATTTCATTAACGTTAGCACAATCTCTGTGTTTGATCATTACAAGATAATTTGAAATGTCTTTTGAAGCAAACGCATGTTGAACAGTCATCAAGTTAGCTCTAGCCTTGAGACTGTCTTCTGCGCTGTCAGCCAAATCATCTAGAGTTCTACATATGTTATATAGAGCTGCAATACGGTGAAGTGATCTGGAACCCAAGAGATAACCAGCAAAATAAAAGCTTTTACTATTTTGTTTCAAGACTTCTAATGACATTTGCCTAGGTAATTAGTTTTTCGACAACTTTAGCAGATGAAAGAACACCTGGTATACCAGCTCCTGGGTGGGTTCCTGCACCCGCCAAATACAAATTATTATAACCTTCAGAAATATTGTGAAACCTAAACCATGCCGATTGACGAAAGCTAGGTGATATAGAAAAGCCAGCACCATCAATGCTCAGATAATTTTTTGCAAAATCAACGGGAGTCATAATATGTGTTTCTGAGATATTTTTTTTAAGGTCAGGTATGATTGTTTTGGATAGAGCTGAGATAATCTTTTTCTCAAGTTTTGGACCCTCTACTTCCCAATTTATATTAGCAGTCAGGTTCGGAACCGGTGCCAGAACGTAGAAACTATCATGGCCAGTTGGCGCAAAACTTGCGTCTGTGGCAGTTGGCCTATGTAAATATAGTGAAAAGTCATCAGGAAGTATTTTTTTATCAAATATTTCAGTTAAATGTTGCTCAAAACGGGGCCCCATCCAAATTGAATGATGTGGTATATCATCATAGGTTTTCTTGGTCCCGAAAAAGATAACAAATAGACCCATGGACCTTTTATGATGTCTTTTTATTTTTATTTGTATCGAAGTGGGATCGAGAAGTTTTTGATACAAGAAAAGTGGATCACCATTATAAATAAATTGTGCTGCAGATATTTCATCACCTTTATTGGTAATTACACTTTTAATGCTTTTTTTTTCCGTTTTGATTTTCTCAACGGTTGTGTTTTTTAAAATCGTTATATTTTGGCGCAACATTAGCGCCTCAAGTTCACTTATTAAATTTCCCATACCTCCCATTGCAAAGTGAACACCATGCGCTCGTTCAAGATAATGGATTAATGAATAAATACATGTTGTATCTAATGGATTTCCTCCCAAGAGAAGAGGTTGTATAGAAAGCGCACGCCTTAGCTGACTATTTTTAATATAGCGACCAACAAATTTCCAAACCGAGAGGTCTGCTCTCAAACGTAGCATATCGGGAGCAGCTTTTATAAGTGTTGAAAGGTTATTAAAAGGGATGTCGCCAAGTTTGGTATATGCAACATCATATAATTTTTTTGAATGTGCAACTAGTTGTTGATATCCGTTTAAATCATCTGGGGCAAACCGTTTAATTTCTTCCAGTATATTAATATTGGATCCACCATAATTAAATTGTGATCCATCTTGAAAGTAAAACCGGTACCACGGTTTCAAAGAAACAAATTCAATTTTATCTGAGCGTTTTTCGCTAAATAAAGAAAAAAGTTCATCAAAAAGGAATGGAGCCGTTATTACGGTTGGGCCAGTGTCATGTTTGTATCCTCCGAAAGTCAAGACTTGTGCTCGTCCGCCGAGGTTTGATAAACGCTCTACAAGAGTTACCGAATAACCAGCGGCTTTCGCTCTTAAGGCCGACGCTATACCCCCAAGTCCGCCACCTATAACCAATAATTCATCAGGCATTAGACGTGTTTTTTTCTCTCAACTAGGTGAGTTAAGTGACTTTGGAAGATTAAAAATGCCGGTTTTGTGTAGGTGGGCAGGTCTTTAAAAAGTTCTTTTCCATCCAGTATTGTTTGGCGAACAACTTCTAGTGCTCGTTCTTTTGCTACCGCCTCAGAGCAATTATTTTTCAACAAAACACCTATTCCGTTGAGAGAAGACTTTTTTTGTTTTCTATCATTTAAATCATCAGCTAATTGGTACGCCACACCAAAAATACTAGCAATGTCATCGCATTTCTTCATGTGGTAAGTATTTTCATTTAGTAATGTCATTATTAATTTAAAGGGTAAAGCAAACAATGGTCCGCTTTTTTCCCGTGCAACCTGTTCGTATTCAGGATAAGAAATATTACGTTCCACACCTTGTAGATCTTCCTGTTGTCCCGCCACTGTTTTACTAATAGTTTCGGAAATATGTTTCTGAAGTAGCATTGTGAGCGGATGATATGTATCTTCAATTTCATTGATGTAAAGATATGATTTGGCAATCAGCGCAAGGGCTAAATTTATTGCTGTGGCTTCGCCAAACTCATTCCAAACGGAAGTTTTTCCCCTCCTATATAGATCACCTTCCTGTAAATCATCTAGTAATAACGATGCTTGATGTAGTACCTCGACGGTAGCCGCTAAAGGGTAGTTTGTAGCAGGATTAATATCTGCCTTTTTACCTAAACAAAGTGAAATTTTTGCACGGAGGCGAGAACCACCCGAGTGCAAATGGTGTTGCCAAGCGGTTTCAATTACCCCTTTGTGCTGTTCAGTGGCTTTTTCGAGATATTTATGACTAAAGTCATATAGAGCTTCCTGCTCTTCGTCGCCCTGTAAGTTAATGGATGATGAATGCATTCTAACATTTATGTGTCTAATTAAAAAAGAATAGTTAACTTACGTATGCGATTGCGACAATCTAATTTTTTTTGATCGATAATTTCACTTTTAAACATTGATTAGTTGCTTAATAAATTTTCCAATAATTATTGTGCAATCCAATTAACCATTGTTTAAAACAAAAGTCCAGACGGGGAAATCCCCGTCTGAACTTTTAAACACCCTTAAGATTATAAACGCCGGTCCAGGCGTTCGTAAAATTAAGCTTTCTCGTTGGGGTTTGAAGCTGTTGCAGCCGCCCAAATCACTACACCAAATGCAATCTTATTAATGAAGTCTGCAAGGTTGTATATGATGTTTAATGCAGCGGGATCTCCACCACCGGCGTATCCCCATAGGTAACCAAGAGGATAGATAGCCCAGCCGACCGTCACAATCCACTTTAAAGCATTGAACGCCGTCTTTGATGCTTCGGTACCCTGACTTGCATTGATTTTGCTGGCTTCACCTGCGAATATTTCATACAGAATAAATAGCCACCCAGCCATACCAATTATGAAGCAAACCCAAAGCATTCCAGAGTCGGCACTATTTACCTCTCCAAGATAGCCTGCAATTAACATCACAAGTGAGGCAATAAGCAGCCTCCAGAACAAGGATGCAGCAACCACTGCTATGGCGGCCAGAATTAGGTAAAATTCAATTATTTGGAGGGGCACAGTTAAGAGCCAGTCCACATAACGGAATACTGTTGGGCTTGCACCCGTACCCACCCAAACTTCTCTCATGTAGAAATAATGAATGGCGGCGATACCTGTAACCATTGATGCAACTGTTAAAGAAGTTTTCCATTTCCCAACAGCGCGATCTCTTTCAATCCAAAAGAACCATGTGGCTGCAACCATAGCTGCAGATATGATCCAAAAAGACACCCCCACATAGTCGGAAGGATTTAGTAGTAACGATTTGTCCACTTGCTGCTCCCTTATTTTAAAACAATAAACTTTAAGACCTATATTGTAGCAATGATAATATGTCGCAACAATATCTAAATGTAAAATATTAAAACAGGTCCAAATTACGACACAGCTTTATTATCGGTTATTTTTTAGGTAAAATACAACCCAAAAATGCAAATAATTAAAATTTGGCATATATAAATTAGATGAAGAACTGATAAATTTTTATTATTCATTTATTCAACTTTTTTTGAATGGATATAAAATTGATTCTTTCTTCAAAAAATTTTGTATAATTCTCTTAATTCTTTAATCACATTCTGTTGATAGATCACGCGTAAAACATTTCGCTTTTTCTCTTGGGAACCTAGGTGTTTTTAAAAATCCATATGTACTTTAAAAAAAATAAATTTCACGAACGACAAATGCCCTTTAGTGCTTTTGTACGATTGATTAGATCCTACTTTATCGTCTTTTAGGCTCTATTCGAAATCTTTCCCATGAACCAACCTTAGGACGGTTGGCATTCATATTCTTGCCACCTGCACCCTCTGCAACAAGATACTTCTTGCCATGAGCCATACAACGGAAGGCAAAGGTCCTACCTTTTTGTGGAATAACCCTTATCTTCTCCCAAGAACCAACACGCTTACGGTTCCCCTCCAAGCGACCATTGGGCTGGCATGATAGGTAAGTCTTCCATGCCGTGTTGTAGATAGAGTCCTTACGTATAATAAAGGTTTCCCAAGAACCACACTTCCGACGGTTCGCATTCACAACCTTCTGATTCTTCTCAACAACAACATACTGACCTTTAGCCGCCCTGATACATACAGGCTTGTTCATTACCCCTGCTATTGTCATGGGTAACTTAGCCATCTTGATCTTTGGTGGTTTCGCCAGATTTATCTTTTTCAATTTACGCCAGCCCTGAGAATAAATGATCGGGCATTTGTTAGTAATTAATACTTTTGTAGTTTTCAGCATTTTTGTTTTTCTAAGACGATTCCATGCTGGCACACAAATATTTCTATTTGTTTTACCTTTGCCTTTGAGCCATTTTTTTCTGTACATGATTGAACAATCATTTCTTACTAGCGTCCTTGCTACACCCAACACTTTCTTGGATTTTAGTTTTCTGACTGCTTTGTCACATTTAAGATTTCCTAAAGAAGCAGGGCTGGCCAATTGTGCTTGTTTTCCTGTTACAAGGTTGAATTGGACTTTTGATTTGCCGTAGGCGGCTGTAATTGTTGCCTTTCCATCGGCGTAATAGGTTCGGCCTGTTGAACTGGCGATTCCTTTTTTATTTGTGAATACAACTTCTTTAAATTGGCAAGCCATTCCTCTTGGGCTTTTGCACTTAAAAGTTATTCTGGCACGATTAACAGGTTTACCTTTATTTGTAACCTTAACCACTAGTGGCTTAAAATATGCAAAAGTAGTTTTAGAAGCACCTGTTCGTTCTCGTGCTTTGGTTTGATTGTTACCGGATACAATAGTCATTTTAGATCCAGCAAGGGCTTTGGGTGGAGGTGCTTTCTTTGCAACTGTAAATGGTATGGATACCGATTTTGCACCTTTTGCGGAAACATTAATCGACATTTTCCCTGAACCATAATACACCCTAAAAGAGGGTGTTTTTGCAATTCCTTTCGAATTTGTTTTCCCGACGTATGTTGTGTTGCTTCCGATTTGACAAGATACATTACGTGGTTTTTTACAATCAAAGTAAACTTTTTCGCCTTTGACAGGTTTGTTCCCTTTTAATATTTGAATAGTTATCTTTCCGAACTTTGCTATCCCGCCCTTTGGAGACTCTCCTTTTAATTGGGACTTCTGATTAGCTCCCCCAATAACTTTTATTGTTGAAGCTGCAGATGTGTCTGTTCCATTGAAGAGAAAAACAATAAGTAAACAAAACATAAAGAGATTACTGCGGGTTTGTCTTAGCATTTTGTATTCTCCTTAAAAGAGGGAATAAGATAAAAGGCTATTTTGTTAGTCGCTTAAATGTAAGAAATTTTTTGCTCCTAAAAGAATGTTTAAAGAGCAAACTTCAAGTATAGGATACAATTATAGCATACATAGAATGATAAAAAAAAGAATAAGATTTCAATGGGGTATTGTCTAAAAATTATTAGCATCAGAGTTTAATTAAAGCAGTACTGGTGAAAATAGTCCGCTGCCACTATACTTCTAGTTAACTATAAAAAACTTGGGGCAAAAATATGGATAG
>MDTG01414097.1_pt1 | contig 15524 bp, 18 predicted proteins | sample 811421 | NCBI WGS metagenome assembly MDTG01 (sample SAMN05326645, study PRJNA326480) | marine metagenome | isolation source: seawater | place: Pacific Ocean: South East | collected 2011
AATTAAAAATACTTACAAAAAATCAAAATTTTATAATGAGGTTGAATTATTTTGTAACGAGTGTCTTACTAATGACATAAACTCTATGAATTTAGTGAAGATATGCCTAAAGCAATTAAAATATTTTAAAAAAATTTTTAATTTTGAAACTAAAATAATGCTTGAGTCTGAAATTATTGAGTCCGATTATTTAAGTAAAATTAATACTTCACAAAGATTATTACAACATGCATTAAAACTTTCAGCTAAAATATATATTACAGGTATAAATTCTGAAAGTTATTTAGATAAATCAATTTTCGAGGATCATAATATTTTTAATTATGTGCAAAAATTTGATTATAATCCATTTTTAGAAATTCAAACTAGTCAGGAATGTCTTAGTATAATTCATCAAATTGCACTTATAGGCGTTAATAGAGTAAAAGAAATATTAAATAAAAATATTCAAAAAAAAAAAATAATAATACAAAATGAAATTTCAAAAAAGAATAAAGATTAGCGAAAGAATTTTATTGTCAGAAAATAGTCCAACCTTCATTATTGCTGAAATCGGATCTAATCATAACCAGTCATTTCAATTTACAAAAAAATTGATAAATGCTGCAAAAAACTCGGGTGCCGATGCAGTTAAATTTCAATCTTTGAATTTTGAAGAAACATTTCATAGCGATGCGCAAAAAAAAAAAACAAAAAAATTATATGATAAAATTAATTTAAATGAAAAATGGTATGATAAAATTAATAAATATTGTAAAAAAAAAAAAATAATTTTCTTTTCTACACCAACTTATTCAAGATCTATAAAAATTTTAAATAATTTAAACGTACCTATTTATAAAATTGCATCAACAAATTTTAGATTTAACCCTAAACTTGATCTTGAGATAATAAATACAAATAAACCAGTTATAATTTCTTTGGGATTATCAACTTTAACTGAAACGTCAAAAACATTAAAAAAAATTTCAACTAAAAACAAAAAAATAATTTTATTACATTGTATTTCAAGATACCCGACAAAAACTAAAGATTTAAATTTAAGCTTTATAAAATTGCTGAAAGATAAATTTAATTGCATTGTAGGATTATCAGACCATTCAATGTCAATTGACATACCATCATATGCAGTTGCAATAGGTGCAAGAGTAATTGAAAAACATTTTACATTATCACGAAAATTAGATGGGCCCGACCATCATTATGCACTACAGCCTAAGGAATTTAAATTAATGGTTAATAAAATAAGAAATATAGAAAGAGTATATAATCTTCAAAATATTGGTGACAAAAAATTTAACAAGGAAGAAAATCTCTACAGAAAAATATTTTGTCAAAAAATAGTAGTTACAAAAAATAAAAAAAAAATACAAAATTAAAAATTAGCGATTTAGATGGGTTGATTTCTTCAAATAACAAAGGTATTGATTGTAAAAACATTCTTAAAATTAAAAACTTAATTTTAAATAATAATATAAAAAAAAATACTATTCTTGAATGGAAGCACTTAAAAATAAAAAATTAAAACAAATTAAAGACGATTTTTTTAAAAATGGATTTGTAGTATTAAAAAAATTTTATACAAAAAAAGATATATTTGAAGTTCTTAATTGTGTATCGAATATCATCTCGATTGCTATGAGAGAAAACAAAATAAAATTTAAAATTAAACATACAAGAGATCTTCAATATGAATTAGATAAAAAATATATTTTTATTAAAAATAAAAAACCTAAATTAAAATCAGATATTTACAATCAATTAAAAAAGCTTGATAAACTAAATCATCTTTTTTCAAACAATAAAATTCTTTCAGTAATAAACTATCTATTAGACAGTGAAAGCATTATCGATAACATGCAAATTAGAATTGATGACAGGTCAAATGATCGTAATCTTGATTTACATCAAGAATTAGATCAAAAGTCTCTAAAAAATATAACAGTCTGGCTTCCATTTAAGAAATTATCAAAGTCAAAGTCTGGTGGCATCAAAATAATTCCTAAAAGTCATAAATTAAGATTTATAGAACATGAAACTAAAACAACAAAAAATATGAAATATTTAGGAATTAGAAAAAAAATATTATCCGAAAAAAAATTAAAGGCCAAAATTATCAAAATTAATTCTGGTGATCTATTATTATTTCATCCATTACTAATTCACGGTTCAGCTCAAAATAAATCTAAAAATATTAGATGGACTGGAATTGCAAGATATAATTCTTTTAATTATTTAAGATTATTTATAGATGGTAAAGAAAATTTCACAGGTGAAAAAAAGCAGTATCTTTATAAAAAATACTATAATACCAATAATTTTAAATGGATATAACAATCGACCATGAAATTAGGTACATAACAGATTTAGCCCGAATTGAGTTAAAATTAAAAAATTCAAAAGAACCAATATTCAAAAAAAAATTTAAAAAATTTACAGAAAATTCTAATTTGTTAAAAAATTATTTTATTAAAGCAAAAAAAATAAATAAAATAATTTTAAGACCTTTGCCATATAATTCAAAAAAATTATACTTCGACCAAATTAATTCATTAAAGCAAAATTTTATTAGAAATTTAAAAATACCCAAAAGGATTAAAATTATCGAGTCTTTACAAATTCCAAACTTTAATTATGTTAAATACAGAGATTTTAAAAAATTAATAAAAAATTACAATCAGTTTGATTTAAACGTGGAGTGGTATATTAACCATTCTAATTTAAGTGATTATAAAAAAGTTTTTAAATACATTGATTTAAAAAAGAATAGTTTATGCCTAGAAATTTCTAACCCAAATAAATACACAGATTATATTGTTTCTATTCTTCAAAATAAAAATAAAATAAAAATATTTGTTCCATCCTTTTCAAGATTAAATTGCTTTAAAACTAAGTACGAAAATTTTTTTAATAAAAAAAATGTCTATTTTATTACCAGCTCCGCATATTCTTTCAGTAAATGGCACAATCTAATTAGAACAACTTATAAACAAGATAAAATTGTTTTTGGAACAGATCATCCTTTTAACAATAATAAATCTCTAAAAATTTATAATTATTTTAAAAATATATAAATGTTAAAAAAATCTTTTATAGTTAATAAAAATTTGTATTCAGTTTATAAAAAAAATAAGAATAAAAAGTATAATTACCAGAAAGTTTTATGGAGTTCAAAAATATCAATGACTGGACGTTATTGGTTATTAAATAAACTAATTAAAAACAAATCTTATCATAATTGGCTAGATATAGGCACTGGCACTGGAGATATTTACAAATATATAAATAAAAAAAAATTTCAAAATATTGACGCTTTAGAGCCAATTAATCATTTATTTAAGATCGTAAAAAAAAAATTATTCGGATATCAATATTTACAATAAAACACTCTCAAATTTTAAAATTAAAAATAAATATAATTTAGTTAGTTGCATAGGTGTAATACAAAATTGTGGATCTTCACCTCTATTATTTTTAAAAAAAGTATGTAAAATCATTGAAAAAAATGGCTATTTGTATTTAACATCAAAAAATATAAATTGGACAAAGCTTAAAAGTGAAGATTATAATTTAGAATTAGATCATTCTTGGTTCGATATTGAAGAAATAAAAAAAATTTTGAAAAATAATAATTTGAAAATAATTAAATCTGATGGTTTTTTACCTAAAGAAAAAAAAATCGTTAAATATAAGCTGAGTCATACATTTTTTATATGGGCAAGAAAAAATTAAAAGAGTGCATATGCTTAATTCCTGCTAGATCTGGTAGCAAAAGATTAAAAAATAAAAATATTAAACTAATTAATAATAATCCATTAATAGAAATAGTAATAAAAATCGCAAAAAAATCAAATTTATTTAGTGATGTTTTTGTATCAACAGATTCAAAAAAAATAAAAAAAATTGCGGAGAGCAACGGAGCAAAAGTTCCGTATATAAGAAGTAAAAGAATTTCAAATGATAAAACTGGGACAGATCAAGTTATACTAGACTTCATTAAAAAAATTAAAATTAAAAAAGATTTTTTATTCTGTATTTACCCAACAGCTATTTTGATATCTCCTAATGATTTAATAGACGCCTATAAAGTTTTAAAGAAAAGAGATGCCGACTGCTTAGTATCAATGGGCGAATTTAATAGTAGTCCTTATAGATCATTAAAAATAATTAAAAATGGGTATATTAAGTTTTGGAAAGAAAAATATTCAAACCAAAATTCTCAAGAACTAGAAAAACTTTATTTTGATGCTGGTGCTTTTTATATTTATAAAACTAAATTTTTTAAAAAAAATAAATTAAAAATGGTATTTCCAAATAAAACAATACCATTTATTTTAAATCATAAAAAATCTATTGATATAAATACTAATGATGACTTTAATTTTGCAAAGTCAATTTTTCTAAACAAAAATTAAAATAGAATGAATGTTTTTATTAATAAATTAAAAGTTATAAATCAAAATTTTTATTATAAATTTATTGAAAAAAATATATATATAATCAAAAAGAAAAAATTTAAAAGAAAATTAAATCCAAAAATAACAATTTATACACCAACTAAAAATCGTGCAGAAATATTGGTTAGCAGAGCTGTAAAAGGTGTACTATCTCAAAGTTATAAAAATTTTGAGTATATTATTGTAGGTGATTATTGTAATGATAACACTAAAGATTTAGTTACTAAAATTAATGATCCAAGAATAAAATATTACGATTTAAAAGAGCAGGGTATTAAATACGAAACATTTAAAGACCTAAAAAAAATATGGTTAAGAGGTGGAGCAATACCAGCAAATTTTGCTATAAATAAATCAAGTGGAGATTGGATAGCAAGGTGTGATGATGATGAGGAATGGACAGAAAACTTTTTAAAAGAAACACTAGATTTTGCATTAAATAACGACTTTGAGTTTGTATCTTCAGGCTCAATATACACTGAAAATCCTGATGATGACGAAACAATAAAAAAATTAGAGGATCATTATTTATATGATGAATATTTTCAATCTAATTTATTTTATAAAGAAGGACTAAATAATTGTAAGATTGGTGCCCCATCAACTTGGCTTATTAGATCAAATCTCAGTTTTTTTAAATTTAATGAGGAAAGTTGGCGTAAAGATTACAATCAAGTTTGTGATTGTGATTTTATTAATAGACTAGCATATTGTAATGTAAATTGTGGATATTTAGATAAATCTCTAGTTTATCAATTACCAAGGCCAGGAAATGACGCCACCGGCTTGTTGGGAGCACTAAATGATTATAAAAATTTAAAATAAATACCAAAAAATGCGTCTAAATTAATTTAATTAATGAAATATAAAAATATTACAAAAGTAGCAATAAATCACTTTGATGCAAATAAATCAGATAAAACAATATTTGAATTTAGAATAAATAATTTTCAAGATCTAAAAAAATTAAGAAAAAAAAAAGACCATTGGGATAATAAAAAAAATATAGAAAAAGATTATATATATATTTTTAATCTATATTTAAATTTATCTAAACAAATAAGTACAAATTTAAATAAAATACATAAAAAAAACTTCTCTTATAAATACTGGGAAATATTAATTGGACCCTGGTTATGGAGCTTTTTAGACAACACATATGAAAGATATAATTCAATAAAATTTTTTTTAAAAAAAAATAGAGGAAAAAAATTTTATGTAAATGATTTTCAATTGAAAAAAAAAATAACTCCTAATCTTGTAGAACAAATACCCAATTATTTTTATAACAGTTTTTGGAATTATGAATGCAATATAAACATTATTAAAACTGCTTTTAAACACAAAATCTTTTTAAAAAAAAAAAAAAGTATAACCAAAGAAAAAAAATTCTCTAAATATATTTCATATAACGAAAATAAATTCAAAAAAATTGAAATAACTTATTATACAAATATTATTTCTAATAATTATTTAATTTTTGAGGGAACTTTTTCAAAAAAAATACTACTTGAATATTTTTTAAATTTAAAATCTTTTCCAATAAAAAAAAAAATAGTATTTACAAATATTGGCAATAATTTTTTGATTAATTCTAATATTAGAAAAAAAATTAGTATAAGTTTAAGTAATAAAAATAAGTACGAGAAATTTATCTCTAATTATATAAAAGAACAGATACCTAAATGTTTAATAGAAAATTACTCGTCAATTTTTAAAACAATTAATAATTCGAAATTACCAAATACAACAGATAAAATATTATCGTCGACAAGTCTTTGGTTTAAAACTATTGAGACTTTTTATATTGCCGATCAAACAGTTAATAAAAGTAGTCAGCTAGATTACTTTCAACATGGTGCAGAGTATGGTTACTCAGATTCTTTTAACGAGTATCATGAGAAATCTGTTTCAAAACATTTTTATACATGGGGCTGGAATGAGAAATCAAAAAGTACTATACCATATAAGATCACAAAAAATAAAATTACAATAAACAATTATCTTCCAAAAAATAAGATATTAATAATTTTGAGAACGTCTAAGCAATATTTTAGATTAGGAACCTCTCAGATAGGATTAAAAAATTGGATTAATTATCTGAATGAATGTTTAAATATCCCAAAATACTTAAAAAAATTTAAAAAAAAGGAAATAATTGTTCGTTTTTATAAAACCGAATGGTTTAATCAAAAAAAAATATGGAAAGATTTGTATCCAGATATTGAGTATGATTATTCTTTTGGAGAAATTAAACAAAAAATTAATTCATCTAAGGTAGTTATATGTACTTATCTTAGCACATTATTTTTTGAATTAATTCATATTAATTATCCTGTTGTGTTACTTTATCCGCTATCCACAAATTTAATAAGAAAAAAAGAATTAAAATATTTTAAGATGCTCAGAGATAGTAATATTTTGTTTGAAACAGGTAAAGAATTATCCATGCATATAAATAATACAAACATTGAAAAATGGTGGAATAGCAAAAAGAATCAAAAAATCATATCTATTTTAAAGGAAAAGTTCTGTAAATAAAAAATTTGAAAAAATGAAAAATAAATGGTCAAACGAGAGAATTCAAAAATTTTTTCAAACCAATCGAAATTCTGTTAATGATGTCTATTTAGGTGAAAAAATTTTGTTAGAAAATTTTTTAAGAAATGGAAGTACGGTGTTAGATATTGGATGTGGTTATGGAGGTTTTTATAATATTCTAAAAAAAATGAAAAAAAGAATTAATTATACTGGTATAGATTTTAACAAAGATATGATAATTAATGCGAAAAAAAAATATCCAAAATCAAACTTCAAATACTATTCTGGCTCAAATTACAAAAATTTTCTAAAAAAAAAATATGATTATGTGATAATATTTGGAGTTCTTCATTTAAATTTAAATTGGAGAAGAATTCTTATAAATGCAAAAGAAGTTTCAAAAAAAGGATTATTATTTGACCTTAGAACTCATAAAGGCCCATCAATTGAAAATATTAATAAATCTTATTTCAAGTTAGGAGATAGTAAAAAATTTGATACTATACCGTATACTATAATAAATAAATCTAAATTAGATAATTTTTTTCAAAAAGTTTTTAAAAATTATAGTTTATTTAAAATATCGTATGATGGAAAGCCTAGTCAATTTTCATCCACACCAGTTTCAAAAGTGTCTTTTGAAAATTTTTTCTTAAAAAAAAATAAAAGTTAATATTTATGTATAAAGTTTTAATAACCCCTTTACCTTTTGGAGAATTTACAAATCAACCACTCAAACAATTATTAAAAAATAAAGTTAAATATGTAAAATGTAAAAAAGAAGATGTTATAAATAAAATCAGTGATTGTGATTTTTATATAGCCGGTAATGAAAAAGTTACTGACAGTATAATTAAAAAGGCAAAAAAATTAAAACTAATAGCACGTATAGGAATAGGCGTTGATAATTTAAATTTAGATTTATTAAAAAAAAAAAAAATCATCCTTACCAATACCCCTGATCCACAATCAGAAAGTGTTGCTGAATTTACTCTTGGATTAATTATTTGTCTAACAAGAAATATTACACTTTGTGATAGATTAAATCGAAAAGGTATATGGTTAAGGCATAAACTTATTGATGATGTTTTAACAAATAAAAGGATAGGTATAGTTGGAGTTGGAAGAATAGGTTCAAAAGTATTAAAAAAATTAAAACTTTTAGGAGTCAAAAAGATTTTTTGTTATGACAAAGATCAAACAAAGTTGCGCAAGTATAAAAAATATTCAAGAAGTTTAAATTTTATTAAAAAAAATTCAGATATTATATCACTACATATACCTTTAAATAAAAAAAGCAAAAATCTTATAAATAAAAAATTTATTAAGGAATGCAAAAATAATCCAGTAATTGTAAACACTTCTAGAGGTGAGATAATAAACGAGGGTGATTTAATTAAAGCTATAAAAGATAGAACTATATCTGGAGCTGCTTTAGATGTTTTTAAAAATGAACCTTTAATAAACAAAGAATTTTTGAAATTAAAAAATTGTATTTTAACATCACATATTGCAGCTATGACTAAAACTGCACGACAACAAATGGAGTTAGAGTGTGTAGACTCAATAGTAAGGTATATCAAAAAAAAAAATAATCCAAGAATAGTAATTTGATTGATCGGTTTAATATATTATATATATAAATATCAAAACTTTAATTTAAATAATGGATAAAATATGCATCGTTGGATTTGGTAGAATTGGTTCAGTGATAGGCTCGTACCTTGCTGAAAATAAAAATAATATCGTATATGGCATAGATCAAAATAAAAACATAATAAATAATTTCAAGCATAATATAAATATTTTTAAAGAACCTGGCTTACAATTAAAAGTAAAAAGAGCTTTAAAAAATAAGAGACTATATCTTACAAATAATTTTAATATAATATCTAAATGTAAATATATTATTATATGTGTAGGAACTCCTTTAATAAAAAATTCACAAAAAATAGATACAAGTTATTTAAAAAATAGCTTTGATAAAATAAAAAAATATTTAAATAAAAATAAAATTGTTATTCTAAAGAGTAGTGTAACTCCTGGAACTACTCAAACTATCTTTCAAAAACAAATTAATAAAATAAAATTTAAATTTGCTTATTGTCCTGAGAGATTAGCTGAGGGAACTGCATTCGATGATATAAAAAAAAATAAAGTTATTGTTGGATCTTACGATAAAAATTCTTTAAATAAGATTTGTAATTTTTGGGAGCGAAACTTTATTAAAATCATTAAACTATCTAATCCTGAGGAAGCAGAAATTACAAAATTAGCATGTAATGCATGGATAGACGTTAACATAGGCTTAGCGAATGAAATTGCAAAGATTGTTGATAATATAAACTTAAACATAGATGTAATGAATGTTATTAAGGCAGCAAATACTTTAAAAAAAGGGTCATCTAATGTTAATATTCTTAATCCATCAATTGGAGTTGGTGGATATTGTCTGACAAAAGATCCATTATTTTTAAATTCTTTAAAATCTAAAGACGAAAAATTTTCAATAATTAAAAAAGCAAGGAATGTGAATGAAAATATGCCAAAATATTGTGCAAATAGAATTATAAATTTTTTACAAAAAAATAAAATTCAAATATCAAATTCTAACTTTTTAATATTAGGCGCAACTTATAAAGGAAATACTGATGACGTAAGGGAAACTCCTATATTAGAATTTATAAATGAATTAAAAAAAAATAAAATTAGAAATATTGTTATTTTTGACAAGAACATACAAAAAGAGGACAGAGGATTCTTCGATTGTAAATTCAGTGATGATTTGAAAAATTCTCTAAAAAAATCAAATGTTTTGGTTATAGGTGCTGATCACAAATATATAATAAACAACACTAATAGTCTAATTTATAAAAATTTTAGCAGAAATGGTTTAATATTTGATGGTCGAAGATTCTTTTCAAATCATGAAAAAAAAAATATAAAAAAAAATAAAATTAAATTTTTAGGAATAGGAAGATCATAGTGAAAAATATTGTTGTAACAGGTGCTGCTGGTTTTATTGGTTCAAATCTTACAAGAAAATTATTGGAAAACAAGAATTATCGTGTCTTTGGAATTGATTTAAAAAATAAAAATAAAAATTTAATCTTAAGAAAAATTAAATCAAGAAAATTTTTATATTATAAAAAAAATTTTTTAAATATAAAAAATTTCAATTTTTTACCTGGTAAAATTGATATTATATTTCATTGTGCCTCAATTGTTGGGGTATCTAAATATATGTCAGAAACAATTAATTTAATTGAAAATAATTTTTATGGTTCAAAAAAAGCAATAAACTTTGCACTTAAGACAAATTCAAAAATTATTTTTTTTAGTACAAGTGAAATATATGGAAAAAATAAAGACATTCCATGGAAAGAAAATTCTGATAGAGTTTTAGGAGATCCATCTGTTTTAAGGTGGTCATATTCATCAAGCAAATCTTTAATGGAACATTATTTCTTCGCACATGGAAAAGAAAAAAAGTTAAAATTCTCAATCATAAGACCTTTTAATGTTTATGGACCTGGTCAAAACCCTATCTTTGTTGTTTCTAGTACGCTAAAAAAAATTATGAATAATAATAAACCTGAGATTTATGATGGAGGATTACAAAGTCGATGTTTCACATTTGTTGATGATATTGTTAAGGCGGCCATTAAAATAGCCTTTAGCAATAAAACAAATAATAGAGCATATAATGTAGGGAGAAATAAATCTTATACAATAAAACAAACTCTTCAAATTTGTAAAGACATATTAAGATCTGATTGTAAATTAAAAAAAGTAAGCACTAAAAAAAGATATGGAAAATTATATGAAGATATTCATAAAAGAATTCCAGATGTTTCAAATCTTAAGAAAGATATTAACTGGGTACCAAGTACAGATCTTAAAACTGGATTAATTAAAACAATAAATTGGATTAAAAAAAACCCTGAATATTTGAATTAAATTATGAAAGTTTATACAGGAAAACCATCCATTCCTAATTTAGGTAGATTTAATTACTATGTTAAAAAAGCTAAAAGACATAATTGGTTGTCAAATAATGGAAAACTTCTTCAATTATTTAAGAAAAAAATACAAAAAAAATTAAAGATTAAAAATTTTGTATTTGTAACCAGTGGCACAACAGGAATTCAATTGGCTTTAAAGGTCTTAAATGTAAAAAAAAAAGTCATTACTACACCATTTACTTTTGTTGCTACCGCAAATGCTGCCAAATGGTTAAATTTAGATATAAAATTCTGTGATATCTCAAAACATAATTTGAATTTAAATAGTAATCACAAAGATTTAAATCACTTAAAAAAAAATGACGCCATAATACCTGTACACTCTTTTGGAATTCCTGCTGATATTGAAAAGTTTGAAAAATTGAGAAAAAAAACTAAGGTAATTTACGATGCTGCCCACTGTTTTGGTATACAATATAAAGGAAAATCTATCTTAAATTTTGGAGATGCTAGCGTAGTAAGTCTACATGCCACAAAGGTTTTCAATACTTGTGAGGGAGGTATTGTGGTATTTAAAAAAACAAGAGATTATAAGTTAGCCGAGAAATTATCTAATCTTGGTAGTGAAGGTAAAGAATATTCAAAAGGTGACGGTATAAATATGAAAATGAATGAAATCCAAGCTGCGTGGGGATTATCACTTCTAGAGAAATTTGAAAAGATTAAAAAAAGAAGAAAAAATATATTTCATTATTACTTAAAACATTTAAATAAATCATTATGGATACCAACTAAAAATCTTAATAGTAATAACTTTTGTTATTTTCCAATTATTTTAAATAATGAAAAAGCTTTACACAAAATTATATCTAAATTAAAAAAAAAAAAAATATTTTTAAAGAGGTACTTTTATCCTTCACTAAATACTTTACCACATCTAAAAACAAATGGACACAGAAATTCTATCGAAATTTCAAAAAAAATTATATGTCTTCCCATACATGAAGAATTAAAAAAGAAAACTTTAGACTCGATCATTAAAGTTATAAATTCTTTTTATTAATATTTTTTATAGAGAAATATTTCTTAGACCATTTATATTTACTTTTTGGAAATAATTTATCTGTATTATTATTATTTTTATAAATTAGATTTATTATTCTTACAGCTTGTTTGTATGACTCTTTGTGAGTTTTCATTAAAACTGAACTTAATTTCTCGTTTTTTTTTATTGCAAATTTTTTAACTTCAATAATTTTCCCATAATCTATCTTTTTCGTAATAAAATGGGCTGTACAACCAAAAAGCTTATCATTATTTTTTAACGCCATTGAGACAGATGCAGTTCCTCTATATTTTGGAGGAGCTGGATGAAAATTAATTTTAAACTTTTTAATTTTTTTTAAAAATATTGGCTTTAATAAAATATAACTTCTAAAACTATAAGCTATATCATATTGTTTGTTAAATTTTTGAGGTAACTTATCACCTATTTTTTTGCTTAAAACATAATCAACTGATTTGTATTTTTTTTTTAAAATTTTTAGGATTTTTTTTGAGTAAGAATCACTTTTTCTACCTAAAAAAATTACTTTCATATTTTTAATATTTATATATAAATCGTTATGCTCAGCATAATAAATAATAAAGCAATTCAAAAAAAAAATTCATTCCATGAATTGAATTACAATCAAACATACAATTAAAATGATCAATACTGCTATATTACTTGCAGGTGGAAAGGGAACAAGAATCGGACCATCAACATTGGCAATCTCAAAACATTTAATCCCAATTTACGATAAACCTATGATATTTTATCCTTTAGGCGTTTTAATAAGCCTTGGTGTAACAAAAATTATTATAGTTGTAAATCCAGATGATAAAGAAAAATATAAAAAGTTATTAGGTAATGGTGATTTCCTGAATATTAAAATATTATATGTTGAACAAAAAAGTCCTAATGGATTACCTGAAGCGTTTAAAATTTGCGCAAACAAAATTAAAGGTAAAAATGTAATTATGATCTTGGGTGATCAGCTTTTATATACAAGAAAAAATTATTTTAAAAATCTCAGAAATATTATTACCAATTTTAAAGACGGTGCACAAATATTTAGTTACCATGTAAAAAATATAAATAAATTTGGGGCAGTAAAAAAAGTTAATGGTAAATTTATTTTGAAAGAAAAGCCTAAAAGTAAATTTTCAAATGATGCTGTTATTGGATTATATGCATTTGATAAAGATGTTGTAAAATATACAAAAAAACTAAAAAAATCATCTAGAGGTGAATATGAAATTGTTGATTTGATTAAAAAATACTCAGACATAGGCAAACTGAGAGTTCAAAATTTACACAAAAAAAAATATCTTTGGCAGGATCTTGGATCACCTTTTGCTTTACTTAAAATTAGTAAATTTATAGAAAAAAATTATAAACTTAAGTCTGACACAAATGGCTACATTGAATTTTTAGCATATGATTTAGGATTTATAAAAAAGACTCGTGTCATGAATAGACTAAATATTTATAAAAAAAATGAGTATGTAAAAAAAATTAATAAATTAATAAACAATTGAAATAGAGTGAATTTTTAATGCAGAAAGAAAAAATATTTATAACTGGAGGATCTGGATTTTTAGCAAGGCATTTAGTTGAGTATTTTAAAAAAAAAAATAAATTTGAAATCCATGTACTTGATAAAAAAATTAAACATAAGATTAAAAATGTGAATTATCATAAAATTAATATATTAGACCTAAAAAAATTAAAGAAAGTTATATCTAAAAATTCAACCGTTTATCATTTTGCTGCTATATCCGATATTGAACATGCAAATAGGGATCATTTAAGTGCTATAAACGTGAATATAAACGGAACTGTCAATGTTTTGGAAGCCTGCAAGGAAAATCAAGTAAAAAAAATCATATTTGCTAGTAGTATATATTCAATGAGTGAATTAGGTGGTTTTTATAGTTCTACAAAATTTTCATCAGAATTGTTAATTGAGAGGTATTCTAAAAAATTCAAACTAAATTATATAATAATAAGATTTGGTTCACTGTACGGTAAGTACAGCGATACCACTAATACTATTACAAACTTAGTTAATCAAGCTTGGAAAAATAATAAGATAATAAGAAATTCAGATGGTAAAGAAATAAGAAATTATATAAATGCAGTTGATGCGGTAAAACTTTGTTATAATTTTCATAAATCGTCTTATAAAAACAAGTATTTTAACTTAATTGGAACAAAAAAAATGACTATAAAAAGAGTAATTTTAATAATTTCAAAAATTTTTAATTTAAAAAAAATAAGCTTTAACCCAAAGCATAAAGATGATTATCATTATAAAATTAATCCTTACACTTTCAAATTAAGAAAAGGTATATTTATAAAACCAAAAAATGAAATTAAATTTACAAAAGGTATTTCTGACTTGGTAAAATTTATACAGAATGCTAGATAATTTTATAAAAATAGTTGAAAGAGAAAATTTATTTAATTTCGACAGATCAAATTATTTAAGATTAGATGCCAATGAAAGAGTAGCTCCGTTCAATAAAAAGGATTTAATAAATTTAAAAAAATTAATCTCAAATTATAATATTCAAGCTTACCCAACAAAGAGAAATCAAGTTGTTGATAAGATATCAAAAAAATACAATATAAAAAAAAAAAATCTTTCGTTAATGCCTGGAGCAGATAGTGTTTTAAAATACTTATTTGAAATCATATCTAAGAAAAAAGGTAATGTACTAACAATATATCCCACCTATGGAATGATAGATGTTTATTCAAAAATTTATAAAAAAAAATTGGTAAAGATTAGTGACGAAAACTCTATATTATTTAAAAAAAAATCAATTTATAGAAATATAACAATGGTTTATCTTGCCTACCCAAATATGCCAAGTGGTAAATTAATTGAAAATGATTTGCTTAATTTTGTATTAAATTTTACGAATAAAAAAAAAATACCTTTAATTATAGATGAGGCATATATTGATTATTCATCTAAGATTTCTAACTGTAGTAAAATAAACAAATATAAAAATTTAGTAGTTATAAAAACATTTTCCAAATTTTATGGTCTTGCTGGTTTAAGATTAAGCTTTATCGCATCACATTATAAAAATATTTTAGCTTTTGACACAATCAGACCCCCACATGATGTTAGCCTCTTAAATTTGGAAATATTAAATTATTTCTTATCAAAAAAAAAAAGATAACTACTTAAATAATATAAAAAAAAGTAGGAAAATTATTGAAAGATGGTGTAAGTTTTTAAATCTAAAATATCAAATGACAGAAGCAAATTTTTTCCATATTTTTTTCCAAAAAAAAAATATATCTAAAATAGTAAAATATCTTTTTAAAGAAAAAATTCTAGTCAAATCAAGCAAAACTATTAATAGGGGTGCGCCTTATTTAGGACCTGCGGACACAATTAGAGTTACAATTGGAAATTCAAAACAAATGAATAATTTTTTTAACAAGCTAAAAATTTGTAGGTATATAAAATGATATGTGCTTTAATGATTGGGAGAAAAG
>MDTG01129927.1_pt1 | contig 15523 bp, 14 predicted proteins | sample 811421 | NCBI WGS metagenome assembly MDTG01 (sample SAMN05326645, study PRJNA326480) | marine metagenome | isolation source: seawater | place: Pacific Ocean: South East | collected 2011
CTTGAGATGCTTAAAGAGATTGGTGAGCGTGTTAAAAACACTTACCTTGAAGATAAGTCTCAAGCGTTCAATACCGCGCGTATCGAAGCCCTTGAGCTAGATAACTTGTATGAAGTGGCTCTAGCAACTGCGATTGCCGCTGAAGAGCGTAAAGAATCTCGTGGTGCTCACGCACGTAACGATTTTACTGAGCGTGATGATGAAAATTGGTTGTGTCACTCATTGTACTTCCCGCAAGATCAAAGCATCAAAAAACGTGCTGTGAACTTTGCGCCGAAAACAATGCCTGCGTTCCCACCAAAAATTCGTACATACTAAGAGTGGGGGAGAGAGAATATGTTAGTTAGCGTATATCGTTACAACCCAGAGACCGATGCCGCACCTTATATGCAGGATTACGAGATCGAAATCCCGGGTGGCAAAGACTTAATGGTGCTGGATGTTTTGGCACTGGTTAAAGAGCAAGACTCTACTTTGGCTTACCGTCGCTCATGCCGTGAAGGTGTGTGTGGTTCAGATGGTATGAACATTAGTGGTAAGAATGGCTTAGCCTGTGTGACACCCATCTCAGAAGCGGTTAAAGGCAATAAGTTAGTATTACGCCCGTTGCCAGGTCTTCCGGTTATCCGTGACTTGGTTATTGACATGAGTTTGTTCTACCAGCAGTTTGAGAAAGTGAAGCCTTTCTTGCAGAACAATACTCCGGCACCGGCTATCGAGCGTTTGCAGTCACCTGCTGAGCGTGAAAAGCTAGATGGTCTTTACGAGTGTATCTTGTGTGCATGTTGCTCAACTTCATGCCCATCTTTCTGGTGGAACCCTGAGAAATTCATTGGTCCTGCTGGTTTGTTACAAGCTTATCGCTTTTTAGCAGATAGCCGAGATACAGCCACTCAAGATCGCCTAGATGGCTTAGATGATCCATTTAGTGTCTTCCGCTGTCGTGGCATCATGAACTGTGTGAGTGTTTGTCCTAAAGGGTTGAACCCAACTAGAGCAATCGGTCATATTCGGAACATGTTGTTGTCTCGCGAGATCTGATCAAATAAAAGGGGCTTTTTAGCCCCTTTTATCTATGTGTCTTATGCAATATGAGATTTAATACGTCAGCATGACGTAAAAAAAGTATAAAAAAAAAGCCCTTTAGCATCATATTTGCTAGGCTGTTATAAAGATACCAACAGGGAATCGGGTAACCCCCGTATTACTTGAAAAACTTCAGACCATATCCGGTCATCTGTGATCCACAGCAGGGGAGTTTGGAAAGTAGTGACCCTAGACATAATTTAAAGGTGGTTTTGTCATGCACGAAGGCTCGATGGAGCAGCTATGGAGTACGTCCCAACTGGCTGGAGGGAACGTTGCCTACATAGAAGAATTATACGAACTATATCTTACAGACCCAAATGCGGTCTCTGAACAATGGCGAAGCTATTTTGCCAGCTTGCCTCGAGCAGAAGGTGGTGGCTTAAACGACATACCTCATGCCCCTATTCGTGAGCAATTTGTTCTCATTTCAAAAAACCAGCGACATGCTGGCACCGCAACTCAGAGCCAGGTTTCAAGTGGCTATGATCAAAAACAGTTGCGCGTATTTCAACTTATTAACGCTTATCGTTTCCGTGGCCATCAGCATGCCAAGCTTGATCCTCTAGGGATTATGGAACGTGAGCAAGTCCCTGATTTAGACCTTCGCTTCCATGAGTTATCTGAAGCGGACATGGACAGCATTTTCCAAACGGGTTCTTTGTTTATTGGTAAAGAAGAAGCCCCTCTTTCTGAAATTATTGAAGCGCTTGATAAAACCTACTGCCAAACGGTGGGCGCTGAATTTATGCACATTGTTGATACGGCTGAGAAACGTTGGTTTCAACAACGCATCGAAAGTGTGCGCTCAAAACCTGAATACAGTGATGAAGCGAAAAAGCATTTATTAGAACGTTTAACCGCTGCTGAGGGTCTTGAGAAATACCTTGGCTCAAAATATCCAGGCGTAAAGCGCTTTGGCCTAGAAGGCGGTGAATCCTTAATCCCTATGATGGATGAGTTGATTCAGCGTTGTGGTGCCTATGGTGCAAAAGAGATTGTCATTGGTATGGCTCACCGTGGTCGCTTAAATTTATTAATTAATACCTTGGGTAAAGCCCCTGCGGATTTATTTGATGAGTTTGATGGTAAAGCGCAGTTCGATCACTCCGGTGACGTTAAGTACCACCAAGGTTTCAGTTCGAATGTATTAACCCCAGGCGGTGAAGTGCATTTGGCCTTAGCATTTAATCCGTCTCACCTTGAGATTGTATCCCCTGTTGTTGAGGGCTCCGTTCGTGCTCGTCAAGATAGACGTGGTGATGCGATTGGTGAAACCGTCGTGCCTGTTGCTATTCACGGTGACTCGGCTTTTGCCGGTCAAGGTGTGGTAATGGAAACCTTCCAGATGTCACAGACCCGTGGTTATAAGACGGGTGGCACGATTCATATCGTCGTGAACAACCAAGTGGGCTTCACCACCAACCGCCGTGAAGATGTTCGATCGACTGAATATGCCACCGACGTGGCCAAGATGGTTCAAGCGCCTATCCTACATGTGAATGGTGATGACCCTGAAGCGGTTTTATTTGTGACTCAATTAGCGGTGGATTACCGCAATGAATTCCACAAAGACGTTGTCATCGACTTGGTTTGTTATCGCCGTCGAGGCCATAACGAAGCAGATGAGCCATCTGCCACTCAGCCTTTGATGTATAAAGTTATCAAGGCAATCAAAACAACCCGTACGCTTTATGCTGAAACATTAAATCAAAGCGGTGTGGTTGATGATGCGTTGATTAAATCAATGGATGAAGACTACCGTAATGCGTTAGAAGCCGGTAAGCATGTTGTTAAAAGCTTGGTGACCGAGCCTAAATCGGAAATGTTCGTGGACTGGGCGCCTTATCTTGGCCATGACAATAACATCACGGTTAGCACTCAATTTAACCTCAAGCGTCTACAAGAGTTGGCGAATAAGATTCAAGATGTGCCTGAAGGGTTTTCGGTGCAGCGCCAAGTTAATAAAATCTTAGAAGATCGTCGTAAAATGGCGGCGGGTGCTCTACCTATTAACTGGGGTTTCGCTGAAACCATGGCGTATGCCACGTTACTTGATGAAGGTTACCCAATTCGATTAACCGGCCAAGATGTTGGTCGTGGTACCTTCTCTCACCGACATGCGGTTTTACACAATCAAAAAGACGGTATGTCTTATTGTTCTTTGCAAAATATTAGTGAAGACCAGCCTACTTACACTATTCATGACTCCTTGTTATCTGAAGAAGCGGTGCTGGGTTTTGAATATGGCTATTCGACAACCACACCTAACCTGTTAGTAATTTGGGAAGCCCAATTTGGTGACTTTGCTAACGGTGCTCAAGTAGTGATGGACCAATTCATATCAAGTGGTGAACATAAGTGGAGTCGCCTGTGCGGTCTAACTATGTTGTTACCTCACGGTTATGAAGGTCAGGGGCCTGAACACAGCTCTGCACGTTTAGAGCGTTACTTGCAGTTATGTGCCGAGCACAATATGCAGGTTTGTGTGCCGTCTACGCCGGCTCAAATTTTCCATCTATTACGTCGTCAAACGATTCGTCCTTTGCGCAAACCACTTGTGGTAATGTCGCCGAAAAGTTTACTGCGTCATAAAGAAGCGATTAGTACACTAGAAGAGCTGGCTGAAGGTTCTTTCCAAACGGTTATTCCCGAAGTTGAAGATGTGAATCCAAAAGATATCACTCGTCTTGTGTTGTGCAGTGGCAAGGTTTATTACGATCTAATGGATCGACGCCGCGCAGAAGAAATGAAGCATGTTGCTATTGTTCGCATTGAGCAGTTGTATCCCTTCCCTGAAGAAGAGTTGTTTGCTGCGATCTCAAAATATAAAAATTTAAAAGAAACAGTTTGGTGTCAGGAAGAACCAATGAACCAGGGTGCTTGGTATAGTTCTCAGCATCACATGCGCCGAGTGGTTAATCAGCATGGTTCAAGTTTGTATTTAGATTACGCAGGTCGTGAGGCTTCTGCTTCGCCAGCTGCTGGTTATATGGCGTTGCATTTAGAGCAACAAGAGCAATTGATCAAAGATGCACTGGGCTTATAAGTCCAAGCGAACAACGAATTAGGAATAGTAGACATGAGTAATGAAATTAAAGCACCGGTTTTCCCTGAGTCAGTTGCCGATGGCACAATTGCCACTTGGCATAAGCAAGTAGGTGAGCAAGTAAAGCGTGATGAACTGCTGGTCGATATCGAAACAGACAAAGTTGTTTTAGAGGTCGTTGCCCAGGCTGATGGCGTGCTTAAGGAAATCATTAAGCCTGAAGGCGAAACGATTCTAAGTGCGGAGGTTATTGCGATATTTGAAGCCGGTGGAGTGGGTGACTCTGCCCCTGCCCAACCTGCTGCTGATTCTTCAGCGGATGAATCTGCTGACGCAGAAGCCGATGATGTGAAAGTTAACCCAGCTGCACGTAAGTTAGCTGAAGAAAAAGGTGTGTCTCTTTCTGATGTTAAGGCAACCGGTAAAGATGGCCGTATTACAAAAGAAGATGTACTGAACCACCTTAAAGCGCCAGCGCCTCAAGCCGATGCACCACAGGCACCGGCTGAAAGTGCACCTGCTCAAGCACCTGCTAAGCCAGCCCCAGCTGCGGCTCCAAGCTTCAATCCAGGTGAACGCGCTGAGAAGCGTGTACCAATGACGCGTTTACGTTCAACCATTGCAAAACGTTTGGTATCTGCTCAGCAAAATGCAGCCATGCTAACGACTTACAATGAAGTGGACATGAAAGCCGTCATGGAATTGCGTAAGCAGTACAAAGACATGTTCGAGAAAAAACATGATGGTGCACGCCTAGGATTTATGTCGTTTTTTGTAAAAGCCGCTACAGAAGCATTGAAGCGTTTTCCGTCAGTAAATGCATCAATTGACGGTAACGATATTGTATATCATGGTTATCAAGATATCGGTGTAGCTGTATCCACAGAAAAAGGTTTAGTAGTGCCGGTTCTTCGTGATGTGGATGCCATGGGCCTAGCTGATATCGAGCGTGGAATTGTGGATTACGCAGGAAAAGCCCGTGACGGCAAACTGGGCATTGAAGAGATGCAGGGTGGTACATTTACCATTACAAATGGTGGAACGTTTGGGTCATTGATGTCGACGCCTATTTTAAACCCGCCACAAACTGCTATCTTGGGAATGCATAAGATTCAAGATCGTCCAATGGCTATAAATGGCCAAGTAGAGATTCGCCCCATGATGTACCTGGCACTATCTTATGATCACCGCATGATTGATGGCAAAGAGGCCGTTCAATTCTTAGTGACGATTAAAGAATTGTTAGAAGATCCAGCCCGTATTTTACTGGATATTTAATTTTACCAATTTGAAAGCTTGGTTAAGCACTGAGTTTGATTGAAATTTAAGTTATGCCCCTAAACGGACATAAAAGGAAGAATCATGGATAAGTTTGATGTAATTGTAATTGGTGGTGGTCCTGGTGGTTATGTTGCAGCGATTCGTGCTGCGCAACTGGGTTTGAAAACTGCATGTATCGACAAATGGCTAAATGCAGACGGCAAGGGTGTATTTGGTGGTACGTGCTTGAACGTGGGTTGCATCCCTTCTAAGGCGCTACTTGATAGCTCTCATAAGTATGAAGAAGCTAAGCACAACTATGATGTACATGGTATTAGCGTAAAAGATATTTCAATTGATGTACCGGCGATGTTGGAGCGCAAAGACACCATCGTTAAAAACTTAACTCAGGGTGTGGCCGGCTTGTTTAAAGCCAATGGTGTTACGCCACTTGAAGGCTTTGGTAAATTACTAGCGGGTAAAAAAGTTGAGTTTACAAATCATGCGGGCAAGGTTGAAACACTGGAAGCGGATAATGTCATTCTAGCAACGGGCTCCGTTCCGGTTGAAATTCCACCGGCGCCTCTAACAAAAGGGGTGATTGTTGACTCCTCAGGTGCACTTGAATTTTCTGAGATACCTCAACGTCTTGGTGTGATTGGGGCGGGTGTAATTGGTTTAGAGCTTGGCAGCGTTTGGAATCGTTTGGGTTCTCAAGTAACAGTACTTGAAGCACAAGATAAATTTTTGCACCTTGTAGACTCTCAAGTGGGCAAAGAAGCTGCTAAGCAGTTTAAAAAGCAAGGCATGGATGTCTTGTTAGGCGCTCGTGTGACGGGTACTGAAATTAAGGGTAAAGGCAAGAAACAAGAAGTGGTTGTGTCTTACTCTGATAGCGAAGGCGAAAAAAGCATTACGTTTGATAAGTTGATCGTTGCTGTTGGTCGTCGTGCTTATACTGAAAATTTATTATCTGGTGATTGTGGCGTTAACCTAGATGAGCGCGGTTGCATCTATGTAAATAGTCGCTGTGTTACTGATGCTCCAGGTGTTTATGCGATTGGTGATGTCGTGCGCGGCCCCATGCTTGCTCATAAATCATCAGAAGAAGGTGTCATGGTTGCTGAGCGTATTGCGGGTCATAAAGCTCAAATTAATTATGACTGCATTCCATCTGTTATTTATACCCACCCAGAGATTGCTTGGGTTGGTAAAAGTGAAGATGAACTTAAAGCAGATGGTGCTAAGTATAATGTAGGTACCTTCCCGTTTGCTGCGGTTGGGCGCGCAATGGCATCAAATGATACCGCTGGTTTTGTAAAAATTATTGCCGATGCTGAAACCGACACCATCCTTGGAGCCAGTGTTATTGGCCCAAGTGCGGGTGATTTGGTGCAGCAAGTGGTGATTGCCATGGAATTTGGCTCTAGTGCAGAAGATTTAGGTATGATGGTTTTCTCTCATCCTACTCTTTCTGAGGCAGTACATGAAGCCGCCCTTGGGGTTAATAATCATGCGATTCATAAAGCGAATCGTAAGCGCAAATAGCGCAAGAAATAAGCGGGTTAGGGACATTCCTAGCCTGTTTTAACCCTGACTTGCATGGTTTTCACCTCGGTAGTGTCTTTTATTCTAGGTTTTTGTTATAACAAAAACCTATAAGGCGCACTGAATCTTTTTGGTGCGTGTTTTTCAACGAAGAAAGCACGACGAGGTCATCATGAATTTACATGAATATCAGGCTAAGCAGCTTTTCGCCGCTTATGGTTTACCTGTGTCACAAGGGGTAGTTGCCACTTCGCCTGAAGAGGCTGCAAATGCAGCTGATAATGTTCCCGGTAGTGCGTGGGTTGTTAAAGCGCAGGTTCATGCTGGTGGGCGGGGCAAAGCAGGCGGCGTAAAAGTTGTTTCAAGCAAAGATGACATCCGAGCATTTGCGGAACACTGGCTTGGCCGTAATCTAGTTTCCTATCAAACCGATGCAGGTGGTCAGCCTGTCCATCAAATCCTAATTGAAGAATGTACCGATATTGAGCAAGAACTGTACCTTGGTGCGGTGATTGATCGTGCGTCTCAGCGCGTTGTTTTTATGGCCTCAACAGAGGGTGGCGTTGAGATTGAAAAGGTCGCACATGAAACACCCGAAAAAATACTGAAAGCCGAAATAGATCCTCTAACGGGGGCCCAACCTCATCAAGCTCGTGAGTTAGCGTTTAAGCTTGGCCTTAAAGATCACCAGATCAAACAGTTTACTCAAATCTTTCTAGGTCTTTCTAGGCTGTTTTTTGAGAAAGATTTGGCTTTGTTAGAAATCAATCCACTGGTGATTACAAAAGCAGGGGATTTGCATTGTCTGGATGCAAAAATCAATATTGATGGTAATGCTCTTTACGCCCATAAAGACCTACAAGCTATGCACGACCCATCGCAGGATGATGCCCGTGAAGCGGAGGCTGCTAAGTGGGAACTTAACTATGTGGCGTTGGATGGCAATATTGGTTGTATGGTTAACGGTGCCGGCCTAGCCATGGGCACAATGGATATCATTAAATTACACGGTGGCGACCCAGCTAACTTCCTGGATGTTGGTGGCGGTGCAACAAAAGAACGTGTAGCAGAAGCGTTTAAGATCATCCTCTCTGATGACAAAGTCCAAGCTGTACTAGTAAATATTTTTGGTGGGATTGTGCGTTGCGACATGATAGCCGAAGGCATTATTGGGGCGGTTAAAGAAGTAGGTGTGAAAGTACCTGTTGTTGTGCGTTTAGAAGGTAATAATGCAGAGCTGGGCTCGAAAAAACTGGCAGAAAGTGGCTTGGATATTATTGCGGCCACAAGTTTAACCGATGCCGCACAGCAAGTGGTTAAAGCAGCAGGAGGCAAATAATATGAGCATTTTAATTGATAAAAATACCAAGGTTATTTGCCAAGGTTTTACTGGATCTCAAGGTTCGTTTCACTCTGAGCAAGCCATTGAATACGGTACAAAAATGGTCGGTGGTGTCACGCCTGGTAAAGGGGGGACAACCCACCTAGGTCTACCTGTTTTTAATACTGTGAAAGAAGCCGTTGAGCAAACAGGTGCCGAAGCATCTGTCATTTATGTGCCGGCGCCATTTTGTAAAGATTCAATTTTAGAAGCGGCCAACGGTGGAATTCAGCTTATTGTATGTATCACCGAAGGGATTCCAACCCTTGATATGATGCTTTGCAAAATGCGCTGTGATGAATTGGGTGTCACGCTTATTGGGCCTAACTGCCCTGGTGTGATTACACCTGGTGAATCTAAGATCGGAATCATGCCTGGTCATATTCATAAACCCGGTAAAGTTGGTATTGTTTCTCGTTCTGGGACGCTTACCTATGAGGCGGTAAAACAAACCACGGACCATGGCTTTGGCCAATCTACGTGTGTGGGAATTGGTGGTGACCCGATCCCTGGGTCGAGTTTTATTGATATTCTAAAGCGCTTTGAAGAGGATCCAAAAACTGAAGCCATCGTTATGATTGGTGAAATTGGTGGTACGGCTGAAGAAGAGGCAGCCGAATTCATTAAGCATAATGTGACGAAACCGGTCGTTTCTTATATTGCTGGTGTCACAGCGCCTGCTGGTAAACGCATGGGTCATGCAGGTGCCATTATTGCAGGGGGCAAAGGAACCGCAGCTGAGAAGTTTGAAGCTTTGGAAGCGGCCGGTGTGAAAACCGTACGCAGCCTAGCAGAAATAGGTCAGGCATTAAAAGACAAAGCTGGCTGGTAATATTTCATAATCTAGATCAATTAAGCCCTCAATAGAGGGCTTTTTTATGCCTTGTATTTAAGCTTCATGACATAAATCAGTAGCGTGATATTAAAACAGGGGTAATTTATCCCCTCAATTGCGACGGTTTAACGAAAAGGAGCTGGCATGGTACTGAAAACCCATGGTCTAACGATAGGTATTGAACGAGTAGAAAATGATATTTTCATTTCACTTAAAGCCGTAGGTACATTAACCCATGACGATTACTTAGCCATTACGCCTTTAATTGAGCGTGCGCTAGAAGCCATTGAACACCCTAATGTGGATGTTTTGTTTGATGCAACCCAGCTTGATGGTTGGGAGTTAAGAGCTGCTTGGGATGATTTAAAGCTTGGACTTAAGCACGGTAAAGCTTTTCAAAATGTGGCCATATGCGGTAATAAGCGCTGGTTGCAAGTGGCTGCAAAAGTCGGAAGCTGGTTTATATCGGGTGACGTAAAATACTTCGATGACATACAAGAGGCACTTCAATGGATTACCAATTCACCTGATGAATAGTTAATTACCATAAAATATCTTTGCCTTGCCAATCCTTGAAGCTGAGCTGGCCGTCAACTTCCAAGTTTTGAATAATCTCTTCGAGGGAAGTGGCAACAAACTCTGGTGAAAACAACTTACCTTTGGGGACATTTTTCTGAAAAGGTTTGCTAAGAGGGGTATCTGTTGTGCCGGGGTGAAACGCCAGTATTTTTACACCTTTCGCTCGTTTGGCGTATTCTACGCAAGCATTTTTTAAGAGCATATTAAGGGCGGCTTTGCTGGCTCGATAACTGTACCAGCCACCAAGGTTGTTATCGCTAATGCTGCCTATTCTTGCACTGAACACGGTAATCGTACAATTTTGTTGTCTCAAAATAGGCAGCAGGGCTTGAACCCATAATATGGGTGTTAATGTATTACTGTGTAGGACAGACATGAACGATTCGGAATCAAGATCTTCGATCCGTTTTTCAACTTTAATATTGTCGTTTTGCAAAACCCCATTACAAATGTACACTCGATCAATAGAACCTAGGTTAAGGTCTTTAATCTGTTGGATAACCTTCGCAATGCTGGTGGGTGAGTAATCAGATGTGAATCCATGTATGACAGGGTTGGATTGATCTGGAAGCTTCCGAGACACCGTAATGATATTTTCAGCGTTCGCATGGAGGCTTTGTATGACAGCTTGAGCAATTGCGCTTCCTGCCCCAATAATAATGCTATTCATGTTGGGCCTTTTTGCCTTTTTTCTTCAAGCGGTAAGTATGAAGGGGAAACAATACCGCAGTTATAGTGTGGCGATATTTAGCAAAAAATTTATAACTGGGTTTTAAAATTACACGTAACCATCTCCACTTTAAAGGTGCGAACCATCTTCCCATGCCAACTGTCTCCCATAAAGTATAAGTGGCATCGATACCGGTTTTAAACTCACCATTTGATCGCTGTACATGGAGAAGGTCATCTAGCTTTTGCTTTTCAAGGTTTGGGTATTTATCGCTAAAATTTCCATCATGAATGTTTTCAAATGCGATATGACCGTCAGTGTCTTTATTTTTTAAGTGGTTAATTTCCCAACTGCACAAAGGGCAAGTGCCATCATAGAAAACGGTGATCTGTTTATCTTGTTTAGACATTTAAAGTACCGCCTCAATATCTTTGGTAAGAGTGGCGGAAGTTGGCTTGATCCAGCTGTCATAACGCTTGATAACATTTCCCTTTGCATCCACAAGGTACTTGTTGAAATTCCACTGAGGCTCCCCTTGTTTGGCATTTAAATGTTGAAAGATAGGGTGAGCATTTCTTCCTTTAATAGTGATGGGTTTGCTCATTAGGAAACTCACCCCAAAATTACGATAGCAAACATCCGCCGTTGCCGCTTCATTATCAGCTTCTTGATTAAAGCTGTTAGAGGGAAAACCGACAACCACCAAGCCTTGGTCTTTGTACTTTTGATGGATGGCTTCAAGGCCCTTGAATTGCTTTGTGTAGCCGCAATGGCTTGCGGTGTTGATGATGAGCATAGGTTTATTTTGCACAGAACTACAAAGCTGAACGATCTCAGAGCTATGCAGCTTATCGATATTCGTATCCAGCCAAGTAGGGCACGAAGAATAAGCCACCGACGGCAGGCTTAAAAGTATTGCTAACCATATATGTTTCATAATTCACCCCACTGATTAGCTATTTATACGCATCCTTTATTTAAATGGATTCTAGGTCAATGGGGTGAATATGGCTGGTTTATGCTAGATCTTTCATAATGAGAGTATAGGGGTTATCAATATAACCTTTTGGCTTAGGAATAAGTACCTTGATGCCTGAGCCTTGAGCAATAGATTTGGGCTGTTGTTTGGTATCCAACATGCCTTCAAGGGTAAAGCGAAAGTTACCATTAGGCGACATGAGCTCCAGTTGATCACCTTCTTCAAAGTGGTTTTTAACATCAATGGTTAGGTAATCCGGATGAATATTTTGAATCACCTCGCCCACGAACTGTTGCTTGGTACTCTCGGAGGTGCCTCGTTCATAGTTTTGATACTCGTCGTGCACATGGCGACGGTAGAAACCTTCGGTATAGCCTCTGTTTGACAGAGCCTCTAGGGTATCCATTAGGTCTTTATTGAATGGGATGCCAGCTTCGGCATCATTAATAGCTTGGCGGTAGGTTTGAGCGGTTCTGGCGGCATAATAATGACTTTTTGTGCGCCCTTCGATTTTTAATGAGTGCACGCCCATTTTTACCAAACGCTCAATATGCTGTATGGCACGTAAATCTTTTGAGTTCATGATGTAGGTGCCATGCTCATCCTCAAAGGCAGGCATGAGCTCACCTTTGCGCCCAGGCTCTTCAAGCATATAAAGACCATCTTCTGGCTGACCGATACCCAGAGTGGGTTGTGGTTGCCAGACTTTAGCGGGTTCTTTTAGGATGATGTCACCTTGATCATTTTGCTGGGCTTCATGGGTCTCATACTTCCAGCGACAGGCGTTTGTGCAGGTACCCTGGTTTGGATCACGCTTGTTGATGTACCCGCTGAGTAGACAGCGCCCTGAGTAAGCAATGCAAAGTGCCCCGTGCACAAAGACCTCCAGTTCCATTTCAGGGACCTGCATGCGAATCTCTTCAATTTCATCCAGAGACAGTTCTCTGGACAGGATCACCCGTTCGATACCTTGTGCGTGCCAAAATTTTACGGCTGCAAAATTAACGGTATTGGCTTGAACACTTAAATGGATAGGCATGTCTGGCCACTTCTCTTTTACCATCATGATCAATCCTGGGTCAGACATAATCAGCGCATCTGGTTTCATGGCCACCACGGGTTCAATGTCCCGGATGTAGCTGTGAACCTTTTTGTTGTGTGGTGCTATGTTGCTGGCCACATAAAACTTTTTGCCTTGTAGGTGTGCTTCTTGGATACCGGTGTTGAGCTGCTCTAAACCAAAATCATTGTTGCGTACTCTTAGGCTATACCGAGGTTGGCCCGCATAAACGGCATCCGCCCCATAGGCAAAGGCATAGCGCATATTCTTTAAGGTACCCGCTGGGCTGAGTAATTCGGTTTTCATGTTGGGCCTGCTTATATAAATGGCGGCATTTTACCCATAAGAAATTTAAGGGCTTTGACGGGTGTCAATGACAGGTAACACTGTGACCCTATGGAGTGGGGTGGCTTATCCTAGTAATGGGCTAGGTTATTGTTTAAAATGGGCCAATAATGAGTACACAATATGAGAGTTAATTTATGTCTGAGATAATTGATCAAATTAAAGAGCAGATCGAATCAAATGATGTCCTAATCTACATGAAGGGCAACCCAAACCAGCCTCAGTGCGGATTCTCTGCTCGTACTGTTTCAGCTTTGATGGAATGCGGTAAGCGTTTTGCCTATGTTGATGTGTTGTCAAACCCTGATGTGCGCGCAAATTTACCAGCTTACGCTAACTGGCCAACATTCCCTCAGTTGTGGGTAAAAGGTGAACTAATAGGTGGCTGTGATATCGTGACCGAGATGGCTGAAAGCGGTGAGTTGAAAAAACTGATCGACGCAGCCGTCCCTGACGAAGCCTAATTCAGCGTTGATCAAAGAACCGCCCAAGGGCGGTTTTTTTATGTCCAAATATTACTAGGGTATGAAACAAGCTAGTCAATACAAGGCTTAGAGCCTGTTGTCATATTACTGTAACAATTAAAAGTTAGCCTGCCAGCAATTAATAATGAGTAGGCCCCGCATGTTGATCAAACCCCATTTTCTTCTTTTTTTAGTCAGTTTCTTCTTTCTTGCTTGTGCCAATGCTTCAGTTTCTAATCAGCAAGAAATTCGCTGGTCTCAAGCGATGACCGCCATTGACGCGCCGGTTACGTCATTTGATGGTTTTCAAAGCAATGACTCGTTGGTCACGTTATTTACCATTCATGGTTCCAATACCGTAGGGGAAAGTTTAGCCCCTAATATGCTCATCTCTTATCTAAAGTCTAAGGGAGCCAAGAATGTTCGCTTACAGGCTTCAGGTGTTGCCAATGAAAGTGTTGTAAAAGGCGATCTGCCGGCTTTAGGTAAAACGGTGCAGGTGGCTATTGCGGCCCATGGCTCCAGCACCGGTTTTAAAGGTTTAATGAATGGCAGTGCCGATGTATGGGCATCATCTCGACGCGCTAAAGAAAAAGAAGTGCAAGCGGCAATCGAGGTGTCTAATTTATTAGAACCTGAATCTGAGCACGTATTAGGGATTGATGGTTTAGCCATTGTGGTTAACCCGTCTAATTCCATTTCGAGCTTAAGCAAACACCAACTTGGTTTGATTTATTCAGGAGAAGTCAAAAATTGGTCTGAAATAGGTGGACCCAATTTACCCATTTCTCTGTTTGCGCGAGATGAAAATTCCGGTACTTGGGATAGCTTTAAAAACATGGTGCTTGGAAATCGTTTTAAATTAAGTGAACAAGCAAACCGATTTGAATCCAGCGAAAAACTTGTTGCCAATGTTTTACAAAAGCCAGGTGGTATTGGTTTCATTGGTATGGCATTTGTTGGTAAATCTAAACTTCTGGCAATCAGTGATGGACCGACGCAAGCATTTAAACCGTCACAGTTAACCGTCGCAACCGAAGATTATGCGTTATCTCGTCGTTTATTCTTTTATACCCATAGTCAAATTAAAAATGATTACGTGAAGGAATTCATTCGTTTTTCTCAAAGTATTCAAGGACAAAAAGTTGTCCGTGATGAAGGTTTCATCTCTCAAAATGTTGAATCAATGAATGTCGGTTTGGCACAAAATTTACCGGATGATTACTTGAATATGGTTAAAGGTGCAAAGCGTTTAAGCATTAACTTCCGTTTCCAAGAGGGGAGTGCAAAACTGGATAATAAAGCGCTGAAAGATATCCAACGCTTAGCTTATTATATTCATGAGCAGGGGGCTGACTCTGAACTATTACTTATTGGTTTTGGCGATAAAAGAAAAAATGAACATCGCTCAAAACTCTTATCAAAACTCAGAGCCATGGCGGTCAGACGTGAACTGGCCCGACTAGGGATTTACCCGCAAGAAACCACAGGTTACGGTGACTTTAACCCAGTTGCATCTTTTGATGGTGCTTCTCGCGTTAAGAACAGACGAGTGGAAGTGTGGATGCGTTAGGCTTTATCTAAGGTAGGTAAACGCCAGATATAAACACTGACACAGGCGCCTATGAAAAAGAGCGCTAATTTTCCCCAAATATTCGGTACCACCAGCCAAGCGGATGTGCCCATTGTTAACCAAATGGTCGCAATGGTGTATAGCTTGGCTTTTTTCGGCAATCCCTCCCCATTTAAGTAATGCAGTATGTATTTGCCCAGTTTAGGGTGATTTACCAGCCAGTTGTAAAACCTTGGGCTTGAGCGCACAAAACAGGCCGCCGCTAGCAACAAAAAAGGCGTAGTGGGCAGTAATGGCAGGAATATGCCCAAAACCCCTAGAACAACGCTAGTCCAGCCTATTAGGATCAATCCCCAAGTAACGAGTCCCTGCTTGGGTTGAGGGGGGTTATGCATATTGTTCTCTGTCGCTTATAAAATTAGATCACTTAGGCAAAAACTTATCATTAGGGTGGGCAAAACACCAATAGAGCATCTATTCTTTATCTAATTATCATTTTTGAGGGAATATTATGAGTAACGTGAATGTGGAGAAAAGCGAGGCCAGTATAAGGATCTCTATCACAGGTCGCTTTGACTTTAACCTACTGCAAGAGTTCAGGGATGCCTATTCCAATGAAACGGACTCAAGTTGCCACTACACCATTGATCTCGCTCAGACTGATTATATAGATAGTTCAGCCTTAGGCATGTTA
>MDTG01448238.1_pt1 | contig 15523 bp, 17 predicted proteins | sample 811421 | NCBI WGS metagenome assembly MDTG01 (sample SAMN05326645, study PRJNA326480) | marine metagenome | isolation source: seawater | place: Pacific Ocean: South East | collected 2011
GGTAAAACATTTAAAATAATAGCTTCCTTAGAATTTAATTTTTGTAATAATTGTTTATAATCATAATTATTATGAATTAATTTTGTAAAAATTTTAAAAATCCATGCATCATTATTATTATTAGAAATAACATAATGAATATGTTTAAAAAATGAAGTATAGTTTTTTTCATTTTTTATAATAGTTTTATAATTTTGAGGAACCATAAATTTAATTTTTGCAAACCCATCTTTATCTATATTTACAACTCCACTATTTGAAAAATTACCATATGCATGTTTAGCATCATTAATTATTAATTTATTACTAGGATTAGCAGCCCAATATAATATTTTTTTGTTACTTAATTTTTTACCTAAATTTATTTTAATAACTTTATTATAATTTTTCGGATATCTATTATTAAAATTTTTTGAATTTTTTTTTACAAATTCTTCTACATAATCAATTTTGTTTAACCATTTAGGTTTTCTTTTATTACTAGATCTTAAAGTTTTATTAAAATTGAATTTTAAACAACTAGCACATAATTTTCTTGTTTTATTTAACATTATATATATATTAGGAATTTTTAAATTATTTATTAGTAAATTGAAAATTATAATTTAATATTAACTTTTAAATAATGTTTTAATTTCTTCATTTGGATATTTATATGCTAAATCAGGTTGATCATCAATACCATCTCTTAATAACTCATAATTGCCAGTTGTTGTACATAAATTATAAATGTTAAAATTATCTTTTATATCAAATTTATCTGTACGCGTAGCGAAATTAACACTAATACTCCCTTCTACACCACTTATTATTCTATGAAAAATACCAGCTGGCCAAACTACCATTGCTGGACCATCATAATATAATTTATCATTTTTATAAACTTTATCAGGTGTTATAATAAATGATGCTTTTGTATTTGTTTTAATATCAAAAATATCTATATATCGGGTTCCTTGTAATACTAATAAATTATCATCTTGTCCCGAATGCATATACCATGGTCTTTTTACTGGAATTGGTGAATCTTCTACTGGTCCCGGTGAAATAGAATTTGGTCCGTGAATAACTCTATCAATACCACTTATTTTTGGAATATCAGATGGTACCATTTCATCAAACATTACGCCTGTAGTACGTCTTAAAATACGTAATGGTATTATGCGATACATATAATATTTAATATTATAAATTAAATTTTATATTGTTTTTACTTATTATAAAGAATAAGGTAGATGACCATAATATTTAAATTAAAGATTTCTTATGAAAAAAATTTAATTAAATTAGAATATAACGCTCCGCCTGATGTTTTGAAAAAATGTATGAATATAGTTTATTAACCAGCAATTTAGAAAATACTAATATGGTACATAATTATTTAAATTTATAAATTCACCTATTAACCATAAACTTACTACAATTAATACAAACAATATTAATACTAATTTACGTGTAACCCAAAAATATGGCCAAATAGGAAATAATGTAATCAAATAAATACCTAGTAAAAATAATGCAAAATTATAATAATTTATTTGTAATAATTTATTGAATTCTGTTGTATAATAAAAATATTTGTTTTTATTTGAAAAAGTAACTTTCTTTTCATTAGTAGTTTCATTTTTATTTTTGTTTTTTTTTGTTTTTATGTACGATGATTTCATAAATATCGGAACTAAAACTATCAAATGAAAAAATATATAAATTATTCTAATTATCAAAAAGATGAAATTAGATATTTTTTCAGGTATCAATAATATTAATATTGTTCCTAATATAGCTACTATAAACATATATACTGTTATAGCCGGTCTAATTAATGGATACATATAATATAAAATAGCTAATAATGGAATCAATATCCATGAATAATAATATTGAAAAAAATATTTTAAACTTTCTTCTGGAAAACCTATTTTTATCAAAACGTTTTCTATGTATTTTCTTAAATTCATTTTTATATAATTTATTTTATCTAAAATCATATAATAAATTATATCATTATTTTTTTTGTATATAAAATAATATATTAATTTTACTATTATAAAGAATAAGGTACAGGACCACAATATTTAAAGTTCTTGTTATTACTTGCACTATTTTCACATGGATAATTATTAGATATTTCATTATTATATACAAAAAAGGTATTAGAATTTAATTTTTGTGAATCTATATCATATTCTAATGTTTTAGGTGCTATTAATGAATCTAATTTTTTATTGTAAAATGAATTAATAACATTTAAATAATTAGAAATAATTTGATAATTTATACTATCAGGGGGTATATTTTGTAATCTATTTAAATCATGTAATGTATTATCATTTTCATTATAATTATAATATTTATTATTATCTTGATTAAAATATTTATTATTATCTTGATTAAAATAATTTATATTAGTATCATCATTATTATCAAAATTTAATTCATTCCAACTTACTTCTGAAAAAATATAATTATTATAAGATTTAATCTCACCTGAACAATTTATAAATTCATTTTCACTTAAATTATAATCAATTTCTGAACCAGTAGAATCTGATAATTTATATATATATGATACATCTTTTATTCCTTGTACTGAATATAAATGTTCTGCTAATGCATTTTGAATTAATTGTTTTTCATTTTTATGTCTATTTAAATATTGCATATAAAATTTTCTCTCGTTTATAGCATTAGTTAATTCTTTTCTATTTTTATTTTTTAAAAACTCTCGGGGTGCATCATTTGGAAATATTCTTTTATTTAAATCATATTCATCATAATCTGAATCCATTTTGAATGCTAAAATATTTTGGTAATCAAGAACTTCTTCAATAGTTAAATTAGGATCTTTTAAAATATTAATTGAAGAATCAATAATTCTTTTAAAAAATAAACCATATTTATTTAAATTTTGATATGATTTAACATCAGTACATAATTTTAATATATTGTAATATGTTTGTGGTTTATTTGGAATTAAAACATATGATAATTCTGATAATATTTCATCACTACATTTATCATTTTTTACATCTTTTATTATTTCAAAATTTTTAATTGTATCTTTATTGATATTATAAAAAATATTAGAATTAGAACAACATTGAATTGTATTATATGATATACAATTAGATTCCCATGGACAAAATACATAATCAGTATTAATAAGAGATACATCAGTATTTTCATTGGGCATTATAGGGTACGGTGATATACTAATATCATATATATCTATACAATTACCGGATGAAGGTTTAACTATACATTCAGAACAATTATTATCAACTTCAAAATTTTCTTTAATTAAATCTTTAGAAAAATATAAAATGTATAAACATATACATATTATTGAAATTAATATAATTATTTTTATAATATTATTAAATTTCATAGTATTATATTATAATAATATTAATTTTAATAATATTATTATATTATTATATTGATTATTTAGTAATTTTAATTATATTGATTATTTATCGGAAATCCGGAAATGTGTTACATAACTAGAAATCAGTAGCAATTTTTGTGTGATATAATAATTATAATTATAATTATTATTATTTTAATAAATTTGTATTATATTGATTATTTACTAAAATAAATTGTGAATTTTTATATAAATCATTTAAATCATTAGAATTAGTATATGTACATGCACTTCTTAATCCTCCTAAATAATTATCTACTGTTTTAGATAGTTTACCTTTATATTTAATTTTAATTTCTCTTCCTTCAGAACTGCGATAATTTGTATTATTATTAGATGCATAATTATTTTTCATCGCATAGCTAGAACTCATACCATAAAAAAATTTAAATTTATTTCCATTTTCTTCAATTATTTTACCAGGATTTTCATCATGTCCTGCAAATTCACCACCAACCATAACAAAATCACTTCCTGCTGCAAATGCTTTTGCCATATCACCTGGACACGTTATTCCACCATCACTAATAATATATCTTTTATTGTAGTTATTATTATTATCATTATCATAAGTATTATCATTATCATTATCATTATTATTATTATTATTATTATTATTATTATTATTATTATTATTCTTTATTTTTTTATTATGACATTCTAATACACAAGACAATTGTGGCATTCCTATACCAGTTAGTATTCTAGTAGTGCATGCTGAACCACCACCTATACCAACCTTGACTATATCAATATTACAATTAAATAAATCATCTACGCCTTGTTTAGTACAAACATTTCCTGCTACTATAATTTTATATTTATATTTTGTTTTAATTTTTGTGCAAAATTTTTTCAGATTAGATATGTAACCATTTGCTATGTCAATTACAATCCATTTACAAAAAAAATTATCTAGAATATTAACAAGATTATCATAATCAAAATCACTTATACCAGTTGAAATTGCAAAATAATCAGGATTTAAAGGAGAAGAATTATTATTATTATATTCCATTAAATCTTCTAATTTAATAAATTTATGTAATGCAGTTATTATTTTATAATTATGTAATGTTTTATATACATCTAATGTACCAACAGTTGTCATATTAGCAGCTATAATTGGAATACCACTCCATTTTAAACCATTATCAAATTCAATAGTTTTTTCTAAGTTAACTAAATTTCTACTATTAATATTAGATGGTTTTGGAACAATTAATACGTCTTTAAAATCTTTATATATGTCATTTGAAAGAAATTTATTCATAATTAATTAACATTTAGAATAAATATTTATATTCTTTTAATTTATTATAATTAGATATATTAATATGGTACAAATAGACATACGAACATTTTATAAAAATACAATAACAAATTCAAGTATAGGAAATCTTAAACCTGATAATTATGTAAGCAATTGTATAGATGATCCTCATGAAACTGGTTTGATAAAATTGGAAGCCGGAAAAGATACATATGATATACATCTTGAAGGGAAGACCACAGATGAAGAAATAAAAGCCATTTTAAAACAGAAAGACGTACCTGATGACAAGTTAAATAATTTAGTTAATCTTATTAAAGCATATAAAAATATGCCTGATTATAATCTAATTGATGGTACATCAACATCAACGGGTTGTAGTAAAGTAGATATAGCAGATATAGATAACAATTCAGAGGAGAGAGAAGAGTTAAACATGCATACAACAAATATAAAATTATTATTTGATGGAAAAACATATGAAATAATACATAAAGATAAAATACAAATTTTATACAATAAAATATTTGATAATCCTAATAAAATTGCATTATTCTTTTATGTGCTTTTAATGTCAGCACTTGTTTTATTTATTTATTCTATTTTAGGTGTATGTTTTGAATTTTGGTTGCGTTATGGAAATGCACCAGATTGTATTTACTATAAAAGTGATTGTAATACTTTAAATCCAGTATTAAGTATGATTCAATATGCTTTTCCATCTGAAATATGTGACTATCCTTATCAAACATGTAAAAGTAAACTAAAGCAAACAGGAGGATTAAAAGGTGGTAATGCTAAAAATAGTGAAAAACCAGGTATAAAAAGTACATATAGTGCTTATAACTTAGTTAGTGCAAAATGTATAAATCTTGACTCAAGCGAACCTATATTTACCGGTAAAGCATTTCCATATAACATAGCTGATCTAGCAGAAGATAATTTTAAAAACGAAACAATAAAATCAATCGGTAAAACAATAAGTTTTACATTTTTATATGTAGTATTAACAACTAGATATTTAATAAAATGGGTTTTATCTAATATATCTGCAAAATATCAAACTACATTTAGAGGAAATGCTATAATGGCTAATATATTATTTCTATTCTTATCTGGTTTGTTATTTGGTTTAATAGCTGGATTAACTAAGAATTCAAATGTGTTATTTGGTGCTTTTTGGCCATTAGCAGCTATTAGTTTCTTAATAACAATAGGAACTACTGGAGTTAGTCTAATGTTAAGTATATATTATATATGGGATTTTTTTAGTTTTGCATTATATAGATCTTGGAATCCAGAAAAGTATAACAAAGAAAAAGATAAGGGTTTTTTGAGATTTCTTCCGCCAATGTTTGAAACAAAAGATGAGAGATGTAGTGAATTATATAATCTTAATTAATATTATAAATTTATAGATGATAAAAAAATGTTTGTTGCTAATGAATGGATAGAAATGAAATTTGGTTTGGAGGCGGCAAAGAAATTTATTATCTGGCTACTATGTAATATAGTTATGGCTATAATATGGCTTGGTTTGAGAGTAATTATATTACCATTAATAATAATTGTCATGTTAGGATTAGCTGCAATATATTTAAATATAGTAATTCCTTTAAAGATATTATATATACCATTAAGTAATCCATTAGAAACTTTTAGTTTATTAAAAGATCATGCAGATTTATTAACAATATTTTTATGTTTATGTATTTTATCAGCATGTAGATTAGCATTTAATAATATGGTAACTGGGATTGTAGCGGGGTTACTAGTTATATTAATAATTATGAAAGTAGCAAAAGGATTATCTAGTATGGGTTTATAAAATATATTCAATTAATAAAAATAAATAATATAAATAATATAAATAATAAATAGTTATTCAAAAATATATATAAATATAATTTGTATATAAATAAATATAAATTATATGACAAAAAAAAATAAAATTAAGAATGAATTACCATTTGTAAGTGTATGTACGCCTACATTTAATAGAAGACCATTTTGGAATCAGTGTATAAAAAATTTTTTAAATCAAGATTATCCACTAAATAAAATGGAATGGATTATTATAGACGATGGTAGTGATAAAATAGAAGATTTAGTAAAAAATATAGAGCAGGTAAAATATTATAAATATGATGAAAAAATGCCATTAGGTAAAAAAAGAAATATTATGCATGAGAAATCATGTGGAGATATAATAGTTTATATGGACGATGATGATTATTATCCAAAAGAAAGAGTATCACATTCTGTAAATATGTTATTAAGTCATCCTAGTGCGTTATGTGCTGGTGCAAGTGAAATATATATATGGTTTAGACATATACAAAAGATGTGGCAATTTGGACCATATAATGCAAATCATGCGACAGCGGGTACATTTGCATTTAAAAGAGAATTATTAAAAGATCATATTTATGATGATCATGCTGCTTTAGCTGAAGAAAAAGCTTTTTTAAAGAATTATACAGTCCCTTTTGTTCAATTAGAACCAAAAAAAACAATTCTGGTATTTTCACATAGTCAAAACACGTTTGACAAAAAAAAACTTTTGGATAATGGACAAAATCAATATCAAAAAGAATGTAGTAGGACAGTAGATGAATTTGTAAAAGAAGATGATGCTAAAGAATTTTATATGAATAAAATGGAAAACTTATTATCAGAATACTCGCCAGGCGATCCAATAAATAAACCAGATGTAATAAAACAAATAAAAGAAATTGAAGCAGAAAGAAAAAAAATGATGGAAAATAATAAAGCAAATGGTAAAATAATATTAAATCAGAATGGTCAAAACATTGAATTAACAAATGAACAAATAGTAGATATTATGAAAAGACAACAAGAGAATATTCAACAATTAACAAAAATTTTAGAAGAAAGAGATTTGGAGATTTTAAATTTAAAATTAAATAATAATAATAATAATAATAATAATAATAATAATAATAATAATAATAATAATGAATTTTTGAAAGATAATATGAGTAACATAAATTATAAATTAGATAAATTAATTATGTTAAGCGAAAAAAAAGAAATTAAATAAAATAAATACAAATATATAAATTATATAATATAGAGTTAATATAATTATGATAGTATCATCTAATTGTGCACCAACTTTGATTTTTATAGGATTTTCATTAATACAAATATTAATAGATTTTTATAAAGGTTTAACAAATGAAGCATTTATAAAATTTATTGTTATGATAATATTTTCAATAATTTTAAATATTTTATGTAATTTAGGATATAAAGTAATTGCATGGTTTCTAGTATTTATTCCAATTATTATGATGACATTAATTTCTACATTATTATTAAAAGTATTTGGAACAAATACAGAGGATAAAGATTTAAGATCACAAATAAAATTAAGATCAAAAGATTTTTCAGATAATATAATTGAAAAAGATGGGAATTTTTATTTGGATAATTCAGAAGACAATAATTTATTAAGTAATTTATCGGAACTAAAAAAACATTCTTTTTTTTATAATAACTTGAAAAAAAAATTAAATATAGATGATAATAGTTTAGAAAGTAGTAATTTATTAAATCAACAAAAATATGCTTATTTTTATGATAGATTTAATTCTGTTGATAGAATAGATAGAGATTCAACTAAAAAAATTTTATATGATAAAATAGAAAAAAATTTTAAATTAAATAGTAAAAAAGATTCATTGTATGATTTATCAAATAATAATATAAAATATAATATAATTGATAAGTATATTAATAATATAGGTGAAAAAATTTTTAATAATAAAGTAAATTCATTATATAATGAATTTGATAATAACAGAATATTAAATAATTATAATATAGTAGAATTAAGAGAGAATCAGGAATTAACAAAGAATACCATAGATAATATGAATAATAATGATTTAATATCATATAATAGAATTTATAATGATAATTATTTATTTGATGGACATATATTATACAGACGTAATAATATGGAAGCTATAAAAAATGAATATCCAGATTTAACTGATATTGATTTACTAAAAATAATAGATTATGATTGGAATAATTTAACAGCTGAACAGAGAGAACGTTGGAATAGAAATGCAAAAAATGAATTTGATAAAAATATCAAATATGATGCTGATAAATTAAATTTGCCATTTTTTAAATATATAAATAGAAGAAGTGAATCAAGTAAATATAATAATAATATACCGTGTCCTATAAATGAAACAAAAGAATCTTATAATGCTAAGACAGGATATGATTGTTATTATCCATGTCCTCCTGGAAAGGTTCGTAATTCGTTGGATATTTGTGTAGGGCCTTGTGGAGAAGGTAAAGAACGAAAAGAAAGAAATGGTGATTGTTTGTATATTTAAATATTTAAATAATTAATATTAAATATATATATTTAATATTAGTATATGAATAAGTTAAATAATTTATGGACTTTATGGTTACATTTACCTTATGATATAGATTGGAGTATAAATAGTTATAAAAAAGTTTATAGTTTTGATACATTAGAAGATTGTATATTATTAATAGAAAATTTAAATAAAGAAATAGTAGAAAAATGTATGTTATTTATTATGAAAAATAACATTAAACCAATATGGGAAGATAATGAAAATTCTAAAGGGGGGTCTTTGTCATATAAAATTTCGATTGATAATGTATATAATGTTTGGAAATGTTTAAATTATTCTTTAATTGGTAGAACATTGATAGATAATATTACATTTTTAGAAAATATAAATGGTATATCTATAAGTCCTAAGAAAAATTTTTGTATAATAAAATTTTGGATAAAAAATTCAAATATTTTAAAGCAAAGTAAATTTTTTAATAATGAAAATAATGAAAATAATGAAAATAATGAAACTAATGAAACTAATGAAAATAATGAAAATAATAATTATGATCCATTTGATATACATGTTATATGCAATATAGAAAAACAGTATTGTTTATTTAAACAACATGAGATATTGTATTGAATATATAACAAATATTAAAAATTATTATTTATTTTATATATTATTATATAATAATAACATTCAATAAATGATAAATTATGATTCATTTTCTAATTTTCCACAAATAGTAAGTAAATTATCTATATTTTTATTTATAATAGCAGGTAATTATGTAGGTGATATATATTCTTGTGGTATAAGAAATTTTATGAAAGAATATATGTTTTTTAAACATATAATAGGAGTTTTTATAATGTTATTTTTTGTAGGATTAATACAAGATAAATTAACTATAAAACAAAGAATAATACAAAGTTTTATTTTATATTTTTGGTTTATATTTATTATGAGAGCACCTACTATAATTTCACTTACAGTAATTTGTATAATAGCAATAATTTACATAATAGATTTATATATAAATGATTTAAAAAATAAATTAGAAGAAAACAAAGAAATTAATGAAAAAAATAATATATTAATAGAAAAATATAAAAATATTAATAATTTTTTATTTATAATTAGTTTAACTATAAGTATATTAGGAATGATTATATATTTATATATATTAAAAAAAAATTTAGGAAAAAAATTTAATATTGTAAATTTTTTACTTGGAACAAAAGACCAAGAATGTTTTAAATCTGAAAATTTTAATAGGTTTAAAAAAAATCCATTATTTTGGGATATTCAAAAAAATAAATCACTAAAAATTATTTAAATAAAATTATATATGATAAACATAATAAGATATACACATATATAATTAATTGTTTGTTAATAAAAAAGACATAATCCAATAAATATGTATACCATAATCAAGTGATAACAATATAAATACAGTATTATTATAATAATACATAATCATTATTTCTGGTATTAACATAATTCTAAAAATAAAAAATGTATAATTAAATAATAGATTATTTAATCTAGGTAATATATTTTCTTCTTTAAATAATAAAAATATACTAGAAATTTCATTTAAACATAAATATATTGTAATATAATATCCTATACTAAAATAAATACACCAACACAAACCAATTAAAACCAAAATATGATGAATAATCAGAGTTATACTATCTATATAAAATATGTCTGTTATAAAATATTGTAGTAATATAAGTTGACATTTTTCTCCAATGTAATTATATTCATTTAAATCATTATATTGAAAAAAATACATTTCTTTAGTAAGTACTTCATTAATACTTAAAATACATATAACATTGTAAAATAATAATCTAGCATAATTTTTATTATAATTATAAATATATAAAAATATAGGATATACTATAATTGTGTCAACATGATACATTATAAAATTAATAAAATAATAATGTATATATTTTTAAATAATGTAAATATATATATTATTAAGTATTTTTCTTAACTTTAACTGGGTGGTAATGGTGCTAAACATAAACGAATTTCACCTAATGATGCAACATTATATTTAACAATTAAAGGACGATTATTTTCTAAAAATATTTCAATTTGATTACATAAATTAGTACATTTAATAAAATAAACTAAATTTTTTAGAGAGAATTCACCCTGTATAATTTTATCAGATGTTAATTTTTGTACAAATTGCATAGAACCAGTTGTTTCGGTTCTTCTGATTTCTGCTTTTGCATATTGTCCAACACATTTAAAAATTAATTCATCACCAACTGATTTAATTTCTAATTTTTCTGAAATATTTGCTAAATCCCTAACTATTTTTTGAAAATCAGATGCTGGCATATTAATAATTGATGAAAATGTAACATCTGGTATTAATAATTCTTCTCTATCAGGTTCTATTAATCGTAATTTTTGAATTTTAGATTGTTTTATATCACCATTTTCAAATTTTAGACCTAATTCAGTTACTACACCATCTATATAATCATCATTTTCAATATATATAGTTAATGTATCATCATTATCAATTGATGTAATTAATTTAAATAAATGAAACATATTAACACCTACTATAATTTTATCATATTTGCAGTGATAAAATTCAAAATTCACAGCATTTAATATTAAATGAACAAGTATAGTATGTGTTTTATCCATATTTATAATTCTAATACCTTCTTTTGTAAATACTATATTAGTATCTAATAAAATATCTTTTAATGCAGTCATTAAAATTCTAAAAGGTGCTATTTGTACTGTTTTAATAGTTAAAACATTATTTTCATTGTATTCATTATATTCATTATTTTCATTATTTTCATTACCTTGAACCATAATTTATATTATTTATAATTTATTATTAATCTTTAAATTATAATTAATATTTAAATTTAATAATAAATTATAAATAATATAAATTATTAAATAATTATTTATAAAAATAATTATTTAAAGAAATATCAATTATTTTATCTAAAATGAGTGGAGGAGAAGTAGAAAAAACTAATAATCAAATTACTTTACCAGAAACTTTAACTATGCAAACAAAACATTGTGTTTTAATATATAATTTAATTAATGTAGTTACAAAAAGAGGTGCTATTAATAGCGATGAATTTAGTATCGTTGGTGAAGTAGTTGATGCTTTAAAAAAAGAATTAAGAATAGATGAACAGATGAAAAATAAACAAAATAATGAGGTTCAAAATACTGAGATTTAAAATAATAGTAAAAAATCTCAAAATGTAGATTAAAAAATTATCATAAATTCATTTTATATTTACATATATAATATGAATAATTTAGATAAATTAGAATTTATTTGTTATTTTATAATTGGAGGATTTATTATTGCAATAATGAATTATTTTTCAAAATATAACAAAACTAAATATTTAGCATTACTACCAGCATTACCAATTGTCGGTATATATGGTTTATTATTAATATTAAAAAATAAAAAAAATTATAATGAATATTTAATAAATATTTCTAGTTTTGTATTTACATGTTTATTATTCTATATATTAATTTTCATTATTAATAAAATTATTATGAATATTTATTTAAGTTTAATTATAAGTTTATTTATATGGTTTTGTCTAGTTTATAAATTGTGTATTGATAAAAATTATTTTAATATATAAAAATATATGTATAACATTTTTGGAGAATATAAAAAATCAAATAAAAAAAGAAACAAATATTATATTATTTGGTTTGGTATTAAATATAAAAAAAATATTTATATTGAACTAGTAAATTTTATTAAATATTAATATTTAAAACAATTGGACAATGATCAGAACCTAAAATATATTTTTTTATTTCTATATTACATATATATTTTTGTAATAATTCTTCTGATAGTAAGAAATAATCTATTCTCCAACCATTGTTACCCATTCTTTTTGATTTCAAAAAATTAGACCAGTATGTAGATTTTTGAATATTTGGATTATTTTTTCTAAATATATCAATCAAATTTAATTCATCTAACATATAACCAAAATCTAATCTTTCTATATCATAAAATCCTGCTACTTTATTTTTTTTTTGTCTAGGATTACATATGTCTAAATCAGTGTGTGCAACATTTAAATCACCACAAATTATTATATTATTTAACTTTCTTAAATTAATTAAATAATTCATAAATTGTTTATTCCAATTAATACGAAAATTATATCTTTCACTATCTAATTTTTGTGAATTTGGTACATAAACATTTATTAAAATAAAATCTTTAAATTCCAATGATAATATTCTTCCTTCATTATCAAAATCTGGAGTTTCTAACTCTCTTATGGGTTGACTTGTACACCATATTGATGTACCACTTAGCCCTTTTCTTTGAGTTTCACCATTACTTGAATTCCAATAACGATACGGATATTTATTTTTTATTCTATCATCCAAATAATCATCTACTTGTTCTTTTGTACATTTTGTCTCTTGTAAACAAACTATATCATACTCTTCAAATATATTTTGTTTTTCATTTATTTGATTTAATAATGCTTCTATTATACTATTATTCAATTTATCATCATATTTTAATCTTGCTCGCAAACCAGCTACATTCCAGCTCAAAATATTTTTATACATAAATATTTTTAATAATTATAATATATTATTTTTATTATATTATATTATAATCAATTTTTTTCTATCTTCTTTTTTTTGTTGCCTTAGAACTGCCTTTTTTAACAAATCCAAATTTACCTTTTTTTGTGTAATATCCATATTTTTGTAAACGTTTTTCTTTTTTAGCTTTTGTATGTTTTTTTTTCGATACAATACGTCCACGTTTATTTTGAAATAAATGTGATTTTGTTAATTCACCTGTTGTTTTATACGCAGTACCATGCCATACTTGTGCTCTTGAACCTACTAACATTTCAAATTTACTACCATTTATATGATATAAACCATCTTCGGATTTCATAACCCTTTTCATTTCTTTTATATATTACTGTAAGATAATATTTTTTTATTAAATTAAATTATCTAAATTTAATTTAATTTAATTTAATTTAATTTAATTTAATTTAATTTAATTTAATTTAATTTAATTTAAATATCTAAATATTATTATCTAAATATTATTATAAATAAATATATAATGACATCATATAATAAGATTATTACTACTGTTAATTCTGATACTAGTAATATAGTAGATAGATTTGCTCCTGATATTGATAATGAGTGTATAATTATTGATACTTTTTATAATAGAATAGGAATAAATACACTTGATCCATCATACGAAATTGATGTATCTGGTACTATTAATACTAATAAATTATATGCAAACGAAATATCTTGTAATTCTCTAAATATTAATCATTTAAATGTAATTGAATTATCTATTAATAATCTAATAATAAATAATAAATTAACTATTGGTTCTAGTTTTGATGTAGTTAATATTAGTTGTAATAAATTAGAAACTAAAGAATGTATTATAAAAACATCAAATGATATATCAGGTGTTATAAAATTAGAAAGTGAGACAAATAACTATAGTATATTCGAGTTATCTTTTAACATTCACTCTGTTAGAGTTAATACCGAAACCTTATTTCAAAAATCAAATTCTAACTACTATTATAATAAAGTACCAAATGATTTGAGTAAACTTATAATTGAGGTAGGAACTAATGGATTCGGTTTTCTTGAACCCGATGAAAAAATTTTAGATATATCATTAATTAGACATACTAATAATAATTATCCCGCCCTCAATATGCCCCTAAAACATCATGTTTTGTGTGCAATTCGTTTACTAGATAGAGATAATAATATACATGATTTTTCTTCAAATTGTATAAATAATTTAGACCCCGATAAGAATTCAAATTTTACTAATATAATGAAAAGTCTTGATATTAGTACTACTATTTTAGATGACAATGGTAATTATATTAATATTACAGACTCGACATCATTTGATACATATAATCATTACCCATTTACTATTTCCAATGAAGTGGTATTTACTATTTCCAATAATCCATTGACTCAATATCAGTTGTATCCACTTACAAGACATAATCTAATTATTAGACCCCCTACTGTTAATGGTATTACTGGTAATGTTATTATGCCTTCTGATGTATACTTACAAAGAGTAGGATTTGATATTGATGACTTGGAATATAGAAATGTTTTGATATTTACAATTAACGATTTACTTCCACTAGATCCTGGTATAAAAGTACAAAATAATGGTACTTCTATTGGTGATTTTGTATTTAAACCATATATATATGAATGGTCAACTGAAAATGATAATTTAAATTTGTATGATGGATCATTATCTTGTAGTTCTATTAATATTACTAATAATATTACTAATAACAATAATATTTTTACAATTGATTTTAGTAATATAAAAACTAATGATGAATTAAATATAATTTCTGA
>MDTG01001359.1_pt1 | contig 15521 bp, 13 predicted proteins | sample 811421 | NCBI WGS metagenome assembly MDTG01 (sample SAMN05326645, study PRJNA326480) | marine metagenome | isolation source: seawater | place: Pacific Ocean: South East | collected 2011
AAAACCACAGAAACATAACCCTCTGAATTCATTAATCTAAGATTTGAAAAAATCTTTTTGCTTATTGGTAAAACTCTATTACCAACAAGAACCTGTCTATCAGCTCTAATTTTATCAATAACTTTAGTCTCATTTTTTTCTGTTATAATTTTCAGTAAATCACCATTTTCAATAAGAATAGAGGATTCTATTCCTGATTTAACGGCAAATTCAGAGTGTTCTTTTAAATGCTGAAACTCTCCATGCACTGGAACTAAAATATTTGGATTGACCCACTCATACATTTTTTTTAATTCAGGTTTTGACGGATGGCCAGATACATGAACATTCTCTCTAGTTTCATCAATATAGTTACAATTTTTTTTTGTTAATAATTCTTTTATTGAAATTATTTTCTTTTCATTCCCGGGGATTTCTCGAGAAGAGAAAATTATCAAATCATTTTTATTTATCAAAAAATTATTGTTATTGTCTGTTACTAATTTATATAACGCTGCTCTCTTTTCTCCCTGACTTCCAGTACATATTAGAACAATATTCTCATCCGGAATATTGCGTCCTTCTTTTTCATCAAGAAATTTTGGTAAATCACTCAAATAATTGTTTTCTAGAGCTGATTCATATATTCTTTTTAGAGATCTTCCTAAAAGTACACAAGTTCTATCAAAATCATTTGCAATTTTTCCAATAGTTTCTAACCTTGCAATATTAGATGCAAAACAGGTTACAATTATTTTTCCAGTCTTCTTTTTTGCAAATATTTTTTTAAAACAATTTCTAACGTCTAACTCAGAACCAGATTTTTCATCATTAAATACATTTGTTGAATCACAAATCATTGTATGAATACCTTCTTTTTGAATTTCTTTAATCTTTTTTTCATTTATTACCTCGCCAACTAATGGATTTTCATCAAGTTTCCAATCACCAGTATGAAATATATTTGCTTTATTTGTTCTAATCACGACTGCATTTGGTTCTGGTATTGAATGCGTAAGTTTAATGATTTCTATATTAAATGGGCCTATGTCTAATTTTTCTTCATAATTTAAAATTTTAATATTTATATCCTGATGATTACTAAACTTGCGTTTAAGAACTGATGCAGTAAATGATGTTGTGAAAATTGGCACATTTCCAAGTTTATTGTAAAGATAAGGTATGGCACCAATGTGATCTTCATGAGCATGTGTACAAACTAAGCCTTTTAATTTATTTTTTCTTTCCGTAATAAAATTGATATCTGGCATAATCAAATCTGCAGATAAAACTCTTTCATCATTGAAAGTTACGCCAAGATCAATCATTAACCAGTGATCTAGATAATGATATAAATTACAGTTCATACCAATTTCGCCAGCACCACCTAAAGGTAAAAAAATTAAATCTTCTTCTTTTATATTCACTTGGATATTATTACTCATTTTTAATTTTATAGTTGTATATGTAATTCAAACCCTTAACAATAAAAAATCTATCTATTAGACAAACATCATCAATTAAATCTTTAAAATAAAGACAATTTCCGCCAGTTAAAACTATTTTAGGTTTAATTTTTTTTTCATCTTTAATTTTTTTTACTAAGCCATTAATCAAGGAAACATAGCCCCAATAAAAACCAGATTTAATAGCATTTTTTGTATTATTCCCAATTACAGACTTTGTTTTTTTAAATTTGATCAAGGGTAGTTTTGATGTGTACTTAAATAGACTATTAAGTGATAAATCAATACCTGGTGCAATAATACCACCTTCATATATTGATTTTTTGTTTAAATAATCAATTGTTGTTGCCGTTCCTAAGTCGACAATTAGTATTGGAGGTTTGAACAGATTAAGAGAATAAATTACATTAACAAGTCTATCAGAGCCAATTTCTTTTTTATTTTTAATAAGTGTTGGAATACGCAGTTTTGCTTTTAAGTCACTAACAAATACAGGAGAAATTGATAATGATTTTTGGATATTAAACTTAAATATTTCGTCTAATTCTGGCACAACACTACTTATTATAACTCCACTAATAGTAAATTTTGAAATAAAATATTTTTTTAAAATTTTATTTGAGTCTGAAGATTTTTTTATTACGTCAGTATTTAAAGTTTGGTTTTTTACTATTTTATTTTCTGAAAAAATAGTGAGGCTTATATTGGTATTTCCTATGTCAATAGTTAAAATCATCTTAACATTATCCTAATTCACCACAGGAGAATTTTTTAGTACCGCTATTAGTCTGTAAAATTAAATTTCCTTGAGCATCTATTTTTAAAAATTTTCCATAGTAGCTTTTTTTATGTAATTTAATACTTACAAACTTACCTATATCTTTAGAATTTTTAATCCATTCTTTTTGAAAAAAACTAAAACCATTTATCTTAAAATGATCAATATATTTTATTAACAAATCTCCAATCAATTTAAAAAGATATTTATTATTAATTTTGTTGGAATAATCTACAATTTTTGCAGTTTCATATTTTGTTTCAGTTGGTGATGATATTATATTAAGTCCTAATCCAATAATAACAAACTCTACAGTGTCGCGGTGAATTTTTGACTCTAAAAGTATACCGCCTATTTTTTTGTTATTTACAAAGATATCATTTGGCCATTTTAATTTAAAAACTATATTTTTATACATACTTTTAATTGCCTTTAATATCGTAACAGAGGAAATAATATTTAATTGACCTAAAATAGGTACTGCAAAAGCTTCATTTAACAAATATGATGCAGTAAAATCTCCTGGTTTACTTATCCACTTATTTTCAGATCTACCTTTTCCATTAAGTTGAATGTTTGATAAAAGCGCCAAAGAATCTTTGGGAGAGTTAGTTTCAAAAATTTTTTTAATTTCTATATTGGTACTAGAAACTTTTTCAAAAAAAAAATATTCAAAGTTTTGAGGCATATTAATTTACAGAAAATAAAGAAAAAGTAATTGACGCAGATAAATCTAGGAAAAATTTAGGATAAAATAAAATTGTAATATTTAGAAAAGATAAGACAGCCAATAAAATTTTTGTTTCAATATTAACTTTAATGTCTAATTCGTCTGAGGAAGTGTCAAAAAACATTACTTTTACAATTCTTAGATAATAATAAGCTGCAATTACCGATGAAAGAACACCAATAATTGCTAAAAAAATCAAATTGTTATCAATCGCTACATTCAGTACAATCAATTTTCCTAAAAATCCTGATAATGGAGGAATTCCTGCCATTGAAAACATAAAAATAGCCATACAAACAGACATAAAAGGGTTATTTGCAAAATATCCCGTCAAGTCTTTTATTGATGAAACACTTATATTATCACGACTCAGACTTAATATCACAACAAACACACCAATATTCATGATTAGATATAGCATTAAATAAATACAGATTGCTATGATACCATCCTCTGATCCAGGAACCAGTCCAATTAGCATAAATCCGATATGGTTTATTGTACTGTAAGCAAATAGTCTTTTTAAATCTGTTTGTTGTAAAGCACCAAGAGACCCAACTAACATTGAAGTAATAGATAAAATCAATATTATTTTTCCCCAATCAACAATAATTTCACCAAAAGGAAAAACTAAAAATCTTATTATTACAGCAAATGACGCAATTTTTGGTACAACTGATAAATAAGCGGTTATTATGGTTGGAGCACCTTGATAAACGTCTGGGGTCCACATGTGAAAAGGAGCAGCTGAAATTTTTAATGAAAGAGAAACTAAAATAAATACTACCCCGATAATTAATATTTGCGGAATTTCATTAAGTTGATTTATTGAGCTTGAGATTTCAGAAAAATTAGTTGATCCAAAACAAGCATAAATCAAACTTGATCCAAACAAAAAAATACAGGTAGACAAGCTTCCTAAAACAAAGTACTTCACACCGGCTTCTGAGGAATTCCTGTCTTCACGAGCAAATGCAACAAGTATATAAAGTGCTAAACTTTGCAGCTCCATTGACAAAAAAAGAGAAAGAATATCATTCGATGCTACCATAAGCATCATTCCAGTCAAAGAAAGTAAAATCAAAATTGGAAACTCAATTCTATTCAACTGAGAGTTTTTATTTGCTATTAAGAAAATATAAAGAACAATTGCGGTTCCAATTAATAACAACGATTTAATAAATGAGCCAAAAGAATCAATAACGAAGAAATTATTAAAAATTAGTTCAAAATGAAATATATCTTTATAAACTAAAAACTGAGCTGTAATTACTGTTAAAAGTGTCAGATAAGTTACTAATAAGTAACCATTTTTTTTTATAAAAGGTCCTACGAGTATAAATAATAGAGCTGAAAATGCTAAAAATATTTCTGGGGTAAATATCATAATACTTAAATCATAGAATTGAAATTGGGTACAAAGAAATTATTCTATCAAGCGAAGATGTTGAAAAGTCAATTATATAATTAGGTTTTATACCAAAAAGAATAATAAAAAAAACTAGAAATGAATAAATAATTATCTCGTTTAACTTTAAATCAAATTTAAATTTTTGAACCAGTTTGCTGGAATCTCCTAAAAAAACTCCCTTGTATAAGTTGAGCATGTATACAGCAGCAAAAATAACACCTAATGCTGAAATTAACGCTACAAATGTATTGTGACTAAATACAGCTAATAGCGGTAAAAATTCTCCGATAAAGCCGCTGGTACCAGGAAAACCAATAGCACCAAGACTAAAAATTAGAAAAAAAATAGCTAATTTTGGCATTGAAGAATTTAAACCTCCAAATTTTGCAATTTCTTTAGTTTTATATCTATTATAAATTGAACCTATACAAAAAAATAAAGCTGCTGAAATTAGTCCGTGTGATATCATCTGTATTATTGCACCATGAAGTCCCTGAATTGTTGCTGAAAAAATCCCTAGAGTAACAAAACCCATGTGAGCAACTGAAGAATAAGCGATCAATTTCTTCATATCATTTTGCACAATAGCAACAAGTGAAGTATATACAATTGCAATTAGAGAAAGCCCAAAAACAAAAGGCGTAAAGAAAATCGAAGCATCAGGTAACATTGATAAATTAAATCTTATAAATCCATACCCACCTAATTTAAGTAGAATTCCTGCGAGCACTACAGAACCTTCTGTCGGGGCCTCAACGTGCGCGTCTGGAAGCCATGTATGAAAAGGCCACATTGGGATCTTTACAGCAAATGAAGAAAAAAAAGCTAACCAAAGCCATATTTGAATATAAAATGGCAAACTCATGTCAAGAATTGAAGGGATATCTGTTGTGCCGAATTCTTGATATAGGAAAATTATTGCCACTAACATCAAAACTGATCCTAGAAAAGTATAAAGAAAAAATTTATATGCCGAATATACCCTTCTATCCCCACCCCATATCCCAATTATTAAATACATAGGTATTAAAATACTCTCAAAGAAAATATAAAATGAAAATAAATCTAGAGCACTAAAAGCACCTATTAAGAAAGTTTCTAAGACTAAAAATGCTGAGAGATACGATTTACATTTTTTTGTTTTTAAGTTCCAAGTTGAATATATACAAAGTGGAATTAAAAGAGTTGAAAGTAAAATGAAAGGTAATGAAATTCCATCTATTCCTAGTGAAAACCTCAAGTTATCATTATTTAACCATGAAAAAGAATTTACAAATTGAAAATGGGGTACCTCCTTATCAAAGTTGAAAGGAATATACAAAGACATCAGAAAATTAATAACACTGGTCCACAATGCAGATTTTTTTGCTTGCATGTGATTATCGTCTTCTTCAACAGATAAAAGTACAAAAATCAAACCAACTATTGGTACAACGATTAAAAGGGGTAATATTGGAATATTTAACATTAGCTATAAAAATAAATACTAATAAAAATAGTTAGCCCAATTATTATAGTTAAAGCGTAATGATATAGGTAACCAGTTTGAAGACTAGACACAAAAATACCGAATTTTTTTATAAGTTTGGAAATCCCATTAGGACCAATATTATCAATCAATTCATTATCTATCGATTTCCAAAAACCATAACCGACAAACTTTGCAGGTTTTACTATAAAAATGTCATAAAATTCGTCTACATACCATTTATTTTTTAAAAACATATAAAGTAGATTTAGTTTTTGTTTTAAATATAAATTAAATTTAGTTAAATAACGACAAATTGCCAAAGATGCAAACAAACCCAAAATTATCATTAAAAATGGTAATTTTTTAATACTTAAAGGAAGCTCTTTAACTGAATAAGAAATATCACTTTCAAATATATTATAAATTGAGGTCCCCCAAAATGATAATGACTCAAAACCAAAAAAATAGTTTTTAAAAAGTAAACCAGCAAAAATTGAAAAAAAAGATAATACTAATAACGGATAAATCATCACTCTTGGGGACTCATGTATATGAGCAATAACTTTTTCATCTGATCTACTTTCACCATGGAAAACATATATTAAGAGTCTAAATGAATAAAAAGAAGTAAAAAAGACAACAATTATTCCAATAATATACACATAAATACTTATGTTAAAATCATCTAAATATAAAATTTCCAATATTAAGTCTTTGGAATAGTAGGCACTAAAAAATGGAAGTCCAACTAATGAAAATGTTCCAATTAACATAAGCAAGTAAGTAACTGGAACTTTATTGTACAATGCACCCATTTTTTTAATATTTTGTTCATCCGACATAGCATGAATAACTGACCCAGCGCCTAAAAATAATAAAGCTTTAAAAAATGCATGTGTTACTAAGTGGAACATTGCAACACCGTATGCAGAACAACCAATAGCTATAAACATGTAACCTAACTGACTACATGTAGAATAGGCAATAATTCTTTTAATATCGTCTTGCGTTATGGCTACTGAGGCAGCGAATAATGAAGTTAATGCCCCGATAATCATAATTAGTTTCTGAGCAAATTCAGATTGTTCAATAATTGGTGACATTAAGGCTAAAAGAAAAACTCCTGCTGTGACCATAGTAGCTGCGTGAATAAGAGCTGACACAGGTGTTGGTCCCTCCATTGCATCTGGCAACCAAGTGTGTAACCCGAACTGAGCAGATTTTCCCATACAACCAATAAAAAGAAGAACTGATATAAGTGTTAAAGCATGAAAATTAACCCCAAGAAACTTAAAAAAAGTATTTTCTTGTGACTCAACCAAAATAAATATTTCGTTAAAATTTACAGTACCAAAAACAAAAAAAATAGCAAAAATACCCAATAAAAAACCAAAATCTCCTATTCTATTAACTACGAAAGCCTTTAACGCAGCTTTATTTGCAACATCTTTAAAATTCCAAAAGCCAATTAATAGATATGAAGTCAATCCTACACCTTCCCATCCAAGGAAAAGCTGTATAAGGTTAGAGGAAGTTACCAATAACAGCATAAAAAAAGTGAATAGACCTAAGTAACCTAAAAAAATTATTTTTTTTGGATCGTTATGCATGTATCCTATTGAATAAATATGAACAACTGTCGATACTACATTTACAACTAAAACCATTAGCACTGAAAGTCGAGTAAAATTTAATGACCAATCGATAGAAAAACTTCCTGATGATAACCAATTACTAATTATTATTTGTGATTCAGGGTTGAACTCTGATATAGAAAAAAAAATGAAAATTGATAATAAAGATGCTAGTGTCATTAAGACAGAAACTATTATTTCAGTCTTTTTTTCACTAATTTTTTTGTTAAAAAAAATACAAAAAAAATAACATATCAATGGAATAAATACAGATAAGAAAAACAAGTTAACCTCTCATCTTATTAATTTCATCGACACTAATGGATCCACTTCTTTTAAAAAAGATAGTTAAAATTGCTAACCCAACTGCAGCCTCAGCAGCTGCGACAACTAAAATAAATAATGCAAATATTTGTCCTGACAAATCATTTAAATGATTTGAAAACCCAATAAAATTTATATTTACAGCTAAAAGCATTAATTCAATAGACATTAAAATCGTTATAATATTTTTTCTATTAATAAAGATACCTAATAAACCAATAGAAAATATTATTGATGAAAGAATTAAATAAAATAAAATATTCATAGATTATCTGTTAGGCTTTATATCGTTAAGTTTAATACCTTTTTTTCTATCTGAATCCAATTGCCCTAATACATCTTGTTTAATATAATTTTCATTTTTTTGATAAGCAAGCACAATAGCCCCAAGCATTGCAACTAGTAAAACAAAACCGGAAATTTGAAATATTATAAAATAATCAGTGTATAAATGTAATCCGATTGCTTTAGTATTTGAATTACCATTATTTAATAATTCAGATATTTTAATTTTTGCGTTCGACTCAGGAAAAACTGGCAAGTCTGAAAAAATAAGACTTAATTCAATTAATAAAATTGAAATTAATACCAAACCAAACGGTAAATACCTAAGCATACCTTCTTTTGCTTTAACAACATTAATATTGAGCATCATAACCACAAATAAAAAAAGTACGGCTACGGCACCAACATAAACTATTATCAGAGTCATTGCTAAAAATTCCGCATTCGACATTAGAAAAATTATAGCAGCATTAAAAAAACTCAATATTAGATATAAAACAGAATAAACTGTATTTCTGGAAAAAATAACCATCAAAGATGAGAAAGTCAAAATTATAGAAAAGAATCCAAATAAAGAAAACATAAACTAAAGATATTTTGAATCTGATTCAAGATTTTTAGATATTTCCATTTCCCATCTATCTCCATTTTCAAGTAATTTCCTTTTATCATATATCAATTCTTCTCTTGTTTCAGTAGCAAATTCAAAATTAGGACCTTCAACAATTGCGTCAACAGGACATGATTCTTGACAAAAGCCACAATAAATACACTTAGTCATATCTATCTCATATCTTGTTGTTCTTCTAGATCCGTCATCTCTTGGTTCAGCTTCAATAATAATTGCTTGAGCTGGGCATACTGCTTCACACAGCTTACACGCTATACATCTTTCTTCTCCTGATTCATATCGTCTAAGAGCATGTTCACCCCTAAATCTTGGGCTTAAGATACCTTTTTCAAAAGGATAATTAATAGTTACCTTTTTTTTAAAAAAATACTTTATGGTCAAAAACATTCCTTCAACAATTTCAATTAATAATGTATTCTTTAATATATTTAAAATTCTATTCATGGCTACCACTTAATAATATTAATAATATCTAAAATCCTTCAAAAAAGTATAAATAACTTGAAGTAATAATTATCCACAGTAGTGAAATAGGTAAAAATACCTTCCAACCCAACCTCATTAACTGATCATACCTATATCTTGGTAAAGTAGCTCTAATCCAAAGAAAAAGAAACAAAATTATACAAACTTTAAGAAAAAACCAAAAAAAACCAGGTATTAAATATAAAAATTCCGATTCAAAAGGGGGATGCCAACCACCTAAAAACAAAATTGTTGTCAAAGAACTCATTAATATCATATTTCCATATTCTCCAAGAAAAAAAAGACCAAACGCTAATGAAGAATATTCAACATTGTAGCCTGCAACTAATTCGGCTTCAGCTTCAGGTAAATCAAACGGAGCCCGGTTTGTCTCAGCTAATGTAGATATGAAAAAAATTACAAAAATAGGAAAATGTGGTACAAAAAACCATAAATCTTTTTGAGCTAAAACAATTTCAGTTAAATTTAATGAACCCACAGTCAGTAAGATATTAATTATTATCAATCCAATTGAAACTTCATAGGAAATCATTTGAGCCGCAGACCTTAGCGCACCAAGAAAGGCATATCTTGAATTACTTGACCAACCTGCCATTATTATTCCGTAAACACCTAGAGAGGATATTGCAAATACATATAATATACCTACGTTTATGTTTGACAAAACTATCTCATAATCAATTGGTATTACAGCCCACGCTACTAAAGCAAGCGTAAAAGTTAGTATGGGTGAAAACAAAAAGATCAGTTTATTAGAGTTTGTCGGCACAACTGTTTCCTTAGTCAACAATTTTATTCCATCTGCTAAAGGTTGAAATAATCCAAATGGTCCAACAACATTTGGTCCCTTTCTTAATTGTATAGCGCCGATTACTCGTCTTTCAAAGTATGTGAGATAGGCTATAAATATCATTAAAGGTAAAATAATCACCATGATTTTCAGAATTATATATAAAATATCAAAAAACATTTTTTAAATTAAAAATTTTTCATAGAGCAATTTGACATTACAAGAGAAAGTCTACTTACAGAGTCTGTCATGTAAAAGTTTTTGATGTTTGAAGAGATTGTTTTAGATAAAATTGGTTTGTATTTCGTTGAATTTTTAGATGTAATTTTTGAAAGAATATTTTTTTTAACTATATTAATATTTTTTAAATGATTATGTTTATTGAATAATGCTTTTCTAAGTTGTTGAAAGTTATTAAAACCTAAATCAATGTTCAAGACCTTTGCTGTTTCAAGAAAAAATTTCCAAGATTCATTTACATTAGATAATGGGTTCTTAATTTTTGCAGAAATTTGCGGTCTACCTTCAAGATTTACAAAAATACCTTCAGTTTCGGTGAAGCACGGTATTGGTATAATCATGTCAGCCATATTTGCAGTTTTGTCTCCATGATGACCAAAATAAATTATAAATGTATCATCATGTAAACCTTCAAGATCGATTTCATCAGCAGCAAATAATATTAATAGGTCAGATTTTTTTTTGTTTACGTAGTTGAGAAGATTAAATTTTTGAAAATCATCAAAACCATTGAAAAAATTCAGGTCATATGCACCTACTCTACCAGCGAAAGTTTGTAATACATTAAAACCACACCATTGATCATCATCACTATATTTCTGATATAATCTTTTTGTAGTATGGTATATTTCGGCTGAATCCATAATTGTTAAGGCACCTTGACCAAGAATAATTAATGGCTTTTTGGCTCTTTTTAAAGATTTTGCAAAATCATGTTTTCCATCAAAAATTTTTTTTAAAATCGATGGAGATTCTCCCAAAAAGTTAACCTTGTAATTAAATTCAGTGTTTTGACCAATATAACCGATCTCTAGTTTGTCGGCATTTAAAAATCTCTTTCTAATTCGTGCATTTAAAATTGGAGCCTCAAGCTTTGGGTTGCACCCAATTAACAAACACAAATCACATTCATCAATTCCTTGAATAGTGGTGTTAAAAAGATACGAAGACCTGTCTCCGGGAACGATAAATGAGTTATCTTGTCTGCAATCATAAACAACTGTTTTTTTCAAACTATCTAGGAAAAGTTTAAAAGCAAATATAGTCTCACAATCAACGATATTACCCATTAAAGATACAATATTATTTGATGATTTTATTTTTTCAGCGAATAATTTGACAAGCTCATTATTATCAACCTCATCAAGTACTCCATTCTTTTTTATAAATCCTTTATCCAACCTTTGCGATAACAATCCATCATATGCAAACCTAGTCTTATCAGAAATCCATTCCTCATTAATCGATTCATTTACTCTTGGTAACACTCTCATTATTTTATCAGCTTTTGTATCAAATCTTACATTGCTTCCTACTGCATCCATTAAATCAATGCTGTCTATTTTTTTTAGTTCCCATGGTCTTGCTATGTAGGCATAGGGTTTTGACGTAAGAGCTCCAACTGGACATAAATCAATGATGTTAGCTGACAACTCAGACCCTACAGTACTTTCTAAATAAGTGGTTATTTCAGTATCTTCACCTCTACCTGTGGTACCGATTTCTTCGATTCCAGCTACTTCTTCAGCAAATCTTACACATCGAGTGCAGTGTATACATCTAGTCATATGAGTTTTGATTAGAGGACCTAAATTTTTATCTTTAACAGCTCTTTTGGATTCCACAAAACGGCTAAACCCTTTTCCATAAGCCATAGCTTGATCTTGAAGATCGCATTCACCTCCTTGATCACAGATTGGACAATCTAAGGGGTGATTAATTAACAAGAACTCCATAACCCCGTTTCTAGCTTTCTTTACTAACTCACTATTTGTTTTTATATTCATACCTTCAGACACTGGCATTGCGCAAGAAGCAACAGGTTTGGGTGAATTATCCATCTCCACCAAGCACATCCTACAGTTCCCAGCTATTGATAATCTTTCGTGATAACAGAATCTTGGAATTTCAATTCCGATATTTTCACATGCTTGAAGAATAGTTATCCCATTTTCAACACTTATTTCTTTATTATCAATTGTGATCTTTGGCATTTTAGGCTACATGTCTATCAGAATTAGAAATTCTATTTAAAATATGAGGTTTAAAATGTTTGAGAAGACCTTGTATTGGCCAGGCTGCTGCATCTCCCAAAGCGCAGATGGTGTGCCCTTCTATTTGATGAGTAACCTCTTCGAGTAGCTCGATTTCCTCAGCTGTTATCTTGTTATCCACCATCCTGTTCATCATCCTCATAAGCCATCCAGTCCCTTCTCTACAAGGTGTGCATTGACCGCAGGATTCATGTTTATAAAATGCTGAAAGACGAGCTATTGCTTTAACTATATCTGTTTGTTTATTCATAACTATGATTCCTGCTGTTCCAAGTCCTGAACCTGCATTTTTCAGAGAGTCAAAATCCATTGAAATTGTCTCACATATATTTTTTGGTAAAAGTGGTACTGACGATCCTCCTGGTATAATGGCAAGAAGATTCTCCCAACCACCGATAACATCTCCAGCATATTTTTGGATTAAATATTTTAAAGGAACACCTAATTCTTCTTCCACATTACAGGGCTTATTAACATGACCGGAAATACAAAAAATTTTTGATCCTGTGTTATTTTCTCTTCCAAGTGATGAAAACCACTTTGAGCCCCTTCTTAATATTGTTGGAATAACTGCAATGGTTTCTACATTATTTACGGTAGTAGGCATGCCAAATAGCCCAACATTTGCAGGAAATGGAGGCTTAAGTCTGGGTTGACCTTTTTTCCCCTCAATGCTTTCTATTAATGCAGTTTCCTCACCACATATGTATGCGCCGGCACCTAAATGTAAATAAATATCAAAGTTCCAACCAGAATTGCAGGCGTTTCTACCTATTAAATTGTTATTGTAGGCTTCTTCAATAGCCTTTGAAAGAATTTCTATTTCATCTAAAAATTCACCTCTTATGTATATGTAACATTTTTTTGCCCCAATTGCGAAACCTGCAAGAAGACAACCTTCTATAAGTTTATGAGGCTCATTTCTTATAATATCTCTATCCTTGCATGTTCCTGGCTCACCTTCGTCAGCATTAATAACTAAATAATGATCTCTTTTAATATCTTTGGGCATAAAACTAAATTTCATACCTGTAGAAAAGCCAGCTCCACCTCTTCCTCTCAAACCTGAATTTTTTATTTCATTAATTATGTTCTCTCTTCCATATGAAATTAATTTTTTAGTCTTTGACCAATCTCCTCTTTTTTGTGAAGATTTCAAATCGGGACTAAATTTTCTATGAAGATTAGAAAAAATAATGTTACTTTTAGATATCATGAGATACTCCCACTATATAATTTTTATTGTTTTACCTTTGTAAGGTTCAGAACCCTTTCTCAGTATTTGTGAACCTTTAGTTAATTTCTTATTATTTTTAATATTTTCAATGATTTTATCAAAATTTTCTTCATTTAGATCTTCATAATAATGATCACCAATTTTTGCAACAGGTGCATTTACACATGCGCCTAAACACTCAACTTCTATCAGAGAGAACAAACCATCCTCAGTAGATTCACCGATATCCAGATTTAACTTATTTTTACATAACTTCGTAATCTTATCTGAACCTCTAAGCATACATGGTGTAGTTGTACAAACTTCAATATGAGTTTTTCCAATAGGAGATAAGTTATACATTGAATAAAAAGTAGCTAACTCTAAAACTTTCATTTCTGATACACAAAGAAAATTTGCAACATACTCAATTGCCTTTTTAGGTAACCAACCACCATATTGAGTTTGAGCGATAGTAAGTAAAGGCATTATTGAGCTTTCCTTGTAATTATCTGGATATATTTTTAAAAATTCATTAGCCTTTTTTATATTTTCTTTAGTGAATTTAAATGATTTTGGCTGTATATTTTCTTCAGCGAAATTTTGAAACTTATTACCCATAATTAATTTCCTTATCTATCAATTTCACCAAAAACTATGTCAAGACTTCCAATTATTGCTACCAAATCTGCTAGCATGTGACCTTTTGAGAGGAATTCTGTTGCCTGAAGCAATGGAAAGCCTGGTGCTCTGATTTTGCATCTATACGGTTTATTGGTACCATTAGAAATGAGATACACTCCAAATTCACCTTTTGGTGCCTCTACACAAGTATAAGTCTCTCCGCTTGGAACATGATAACCCTCTGTAAACAACTTAAAGTGATTTATTAAAGCCTCCATAGATACTTTCATTTGCGATCTTTTTGGCGGGGTAATTTTCGGATCATTACTCATACATATACCTTTTGGCATCATTTCAATGCACTGATTAATGATAAGCAAAGATTGACGCATTTCTTCAATTCTGATTAAAAATCTTTCATAACAATCACCAATTGAGCCTGTTGGGATTTTAAAATCAAACTTATCATAGACGTCATAAGGTTGAGTTTTTCTCAAATCCCACGGAACACCACTAGCTCTAAGACATGGTCCAGAAAATCCTCTTTCCAGAGCATCTTTTTTACTAATTATCCCGATATCAACTGTTCTTTGCCTAAAAATTCTATTGCTCTCTAAGAGCTTTTCAACATCATTAATTCTATTTGGAAATCTTTTGGTAAATTCTTTAATATCATCCAAAAGCCCGTCAGGTAAATCTCTGTGGACTCCTCCCGGTCTAAAATAAGCGGCATGTAATCTTGAACCTGAGACTCTCTCATAAAATTCCATCAAAACTTCTCTCTCTTCAAATAGCCATAAAAAAGGGGTCATTGCGCCTACATCAAGAGCGAAAGTGGTAATATTTAAAATGTGATTCAAAATTCTGGTTATTTCTGAAAATAATACTCTTATATACTGGCCTCGGACTGGCACCTCAATTTGCATTAACTTCTCAACAGCTAAGGCATATGCGTGTTCTTGACACATAGGCGAAACATAATCTAATCTATCAAAATAAGGAATTGCTTGAAGATAGGTTTTATTTTCAATTAATTTTTCAGTACCTCTGTGCAAAAGTCCAATATGAGGATCAGCCCTTTCAACTATTTCTCCATCTAACTCGAGCACAAGTCGCAAAACGCCATGAGCTGCAGGATGCTGTGGGCCAAAATTCATAGAATAATTTTCTATTTTTGTTTTATTAACCACTCTTTTCGTCTCCTGGCAAAACTTTAGTCATTCCTTCCCATGGGCTTAGATTATCAAAATCTCTATACTCTTGATCAAGTTTTACTGGTTGGTTTATAACTTGTTGAGTTTCATTATCGTACTTAACTTGAACGAAACCTGTTAAAGGAAAATCTTTTCTCAGTGGAAACCCCTCAAAATCATAATCTGTTAATATTCTTCTTAAATCAGGA
>MDTG01005967.1_pt1 | contig 15520 bp, 12 predicted proteins | sample 811421 | NCBI WGS metagenome assembly MDTG01 (sample SAMN05326645, study PRJNA326480) | marine metagenome | isolation source: seawater | place: Pacific Ocean: South East | collected 2011
ATTTTTTTAGTGGTAATCTGGGGATATGTCTCGGCGTATAGTCAAAATCATCCTGAATTAGATTGGAAAGTTTTTGAAACTGAACATTTCCGGGTCTTTTATCATCAAGGGCTCGAGAATGCTGCTCTTAAGGCGGGGAAGATTGCCGAGGAAGCACATGGTCCTATAACATCTTTATACGACTATGAGCCTAAAGAAAAAGTAAGAATAGTACTCAAGGACTACGATGATTATGCTAACGGAGCAGCCTTTTTCTATCACGATACAATAGAGATCTGGACGACTTCGTTAGATCATGAATATGAATTGCGTGGGACAACGGATTGGTTGAGAAACGTGATAACTCATGAATTCACACATATTGTTTCGCTTGGAGTTGCCCGTTCCATCTCTCCGAGAATACCGGGAATATATTTCCAGTATTTTGGGTATCAGCGAGAAAAAAATAGAGCGGATATTTTAACAGGCTATCCAGATATAATTGCTTCTTATCCTATGATGAATGTAGTAGTTCCAATGTGGTTGGCTGAGGGAGCCGCCCAATATATGGCCGACGGTGCTCATCATGATCAATGGGATGCCAATCGGGATATGATTCTGCGCAAACAGGTTTTATCTGGTTCTCAGTTGTCCTTTGATGAAATGGGTGTTTTTGGAAAATGTGGTTTTGGCAACGAATATGTTTACGATCATGGTTATTCATTCGTTTCTTACATCGCCGCTAATTATGGTGAAGATTATCTCGGAAAATTGTTTCGTGCCGCAGCTCGTTGGCATGCCCTAGATATAGATGGTGTTTTCTCAAAAGTTTTGGGGAAGTCCATTCGCGAGGTTTATTCGGATTGGATAGTGGAGCTTAAGCGCCAATACGAAAAACAAGTGGAGGAACTAGGTGAGTTGCAAGAAGGAGATTTGGTTGCTGATATAGGCTTTTCTAATATGCGTCCACGGGTTTCGCCTGATGGAAGTCGTCTCGCATATTTATCTACCCAAAAGAAGCAGTATGGTCCTCATTTGCTTGTCGTTCGTGATTTACAAACTGAAAATGAAGAAATTGTTGCCTCGGGAGTTTCGGCTTCCTCGGTGAGTTTTTCTTCGTCAAACGATGAATTACTGTTTACTCGAATAGATTTCGCTGATCGTTACGGGTCTCGTCAATCAGATATTTATTCCTATGATTTTGCGATAGAAGATCGACACTGGTTAAATCGAAGCTTGCGATTGATTCCAGAATTTGTCGCCAGTTTGGCAGGTTTTACGTCCGAACCATACCAAGAAAAAAGGTTAAGCCGGGGATTACGCGCTTTTTATCCGGATCTTTCGTCGGATGGTGAGTGGATTGTATTTGTGCATAATTCTGGAACTAATAATAATCTCGGATTAATTCGACGAGATGGAAGTGAATTACGTTATCTTACCCAATTTACTGACGGCACTCAGATTTATAGCCCTCGTTTTTCTCCCGATGGTAAAAAAATTGCATTTTCTATTGCACGTGAAGGGAAAAGAGACGTAGCGATTTTAAGTGTAGGAAATGACTTGGCTTCAGCCGATGATAGAATAGAATTGATTGTTGTTACAGACGGCACAGATCGTGATCCTGCATGGAGTTTGGATGGAGAGAATCTTTATTTTTCTTCCGACGTATCCGGTATATTTAATCTATATCAGATTAACATCAAGAGTCGTGAAGTTAGTCAAATAAGTAACGTAGTTGGGGGTGCTTTCAATCCAACAGTTGGGGATAGCAGTCGGATCTATTTTTCTTCCTATGACGTTGATGGGTTTCAAATTCGGGTTATTCAAGCTAATACCAATAACATAAAAGTAAGTAGACATGACGATAGCGAACTCTTAGTTAGGGAAGAAAACAAAGAGATTCTTAGTTTACCGGAAGCTGATGCCTATCGCAGTGACTTTCTACGTACATCAATTATGCCACGAGTCAGTATTGATGAAGGTCGATTAAAGCCGGGATTATATCTCAATTCAAATGATGTTTTATATAAGCAAAATGTGTTTGCTGGTGGGACTTTGGCTCCTGCAAATAGTGATCGCGATCTTTTTGGGATTTACGAATACCGAGGATTACGTCCGACGCTGTTTATAGAGGCTTTTCATCAACGTCGTAGCTCTTCGCGTGGCGACAGTACTGATGCCCGTGACGGCGTTATCGACGGGGTAAGATTTAGTTTGAATCAACTGAGTTTTGGGGCCCGCAGGAAGATAGGACGAGCCGGAGAATTAACTTTTTCGCTGAGATATGACAGATACGATGCAAGCGTTGACTGGCGAGCTTTCGTTGAACGTAGAGATGGTGAATTAGGTTTCAGACTTGAAAAACAGAAACCATTTGGATATACCTATCTCAAGGGCGTCGGCGTGGGTGCGACCTATCGTTTGAATGCTTTGGCTCGCAGAAAAGATAGAGATATTAGTCCGGTTGGGACTCAGCTATATATTAGTTACGATCGTATGTTTAATCGTTTCTTAGAGACATTTAATGAGCAGGCTTCGTTTATTGACGAAGAATATCTCAAGTTAAACTATAATCAGCTTACAATCGATTGGAATCAGTATTTTTTACTTCCGTGGAATATGCGTTTTGGGCTTCGGATCTTTTCTGGTTGGATTGATAGTGAAGAAGTTGACGATGATGATTTAGTTAATGATTTTTTTGATTATCATTTAGGTGGCTTAAGTTACATGAAAGGTTACACATTTTATAGTATTGAAGGGCGAAAAGCAGCTATGGCCACTGCTACCTTGAGATTTCCGTTAGTTTCTCATTGGGGCGCAAGGTGGCAGCAGCTGTATCTGGACAAAATCTTTGCCGCTGTATATGCAGATGTAGGCAAGGCCTGGGACGGGGCATGGGATGAGCCCGATGTGTTTTACGGACGTAAGGGACCGCTACGAGACGTTGGAGGCCAGGTGCGTATCGATTTAAATTCGCATTATAGTTTGCCCACACGAGTTCAGTTTGATTGCGCTTATGGTATTGATGAAGTTGCAACTCGTAGTCCCTGGAAATATTATTTGACTGTATTATTTGGATATATATAGATCTCACGTTTATAGTAGATAGTGCAAAAGAGGATCATTCTAATGACTATTCAACAAATGCTTTTTTTAATGTTTTTTTTCTTAACGAGTAAGTGTGTAGAAAGCGAGCCATTGCTAAGCGTACTTAGTTCGGAGGGACAGGATTTTTTGATGGGCTCGATTGCTCAAATAGATACTCGAGTCAATCAAGAAGAAGGAAATTTTGTTGTCGAGGATAAAAATCAAGTTGTTTCGCCAGGTCGAGCATTTCTCTCATCGATCTTAATTCCTGGACTTGGTCAATTGCTTGCTGGAGACACAGTGCGTGGTGCAATATTTTCTGGTATCGAACTCGCCGCCTTAGGTATGTATCTGAACTGGAATGGGAAGGGCAAAGATATCGAAAATGAATTTCGAAAAGATGCTGAAGAGCAATGGGATCCACTAGCCTACAGGGGTTGGAGTGGCTCGACAATTTCAAGGAATTCTTCGCTCACGCATGCGTTGCCTTGTTCAAGTCAGGTTTATAAATCGCTAGGTGGAGATTCAGCATCAAACGGAAAATTAGACTTTGGCAACTGTGCACCGGCTGAAATACAGCAATATTATGAACTGATCGGAAAATACGATCAATATGTGGCCGGGTGGGACGATCTGGTCCGATTGCCGGAAGAAAATCGAGCTGTTTGGACCGAGGTAGATTCTGTAGAAAATTTTCGTTCGCAAATGCGACTTGACTACGAAGTCAAACGCGACAAAAGCAATCGCTATCTTAAACGCGCCAGCTCAATGACTGGAATATTGTTGGTTAATCACGTCATCAGTGCCATAGATGCTGCTCGAGTTGCACGAGCCAAGGCCACCGGGACTGCCGCTTCAAATATCGCACTACGAACAAGGTTTGCGGTGACCACACAGAGCCACCATAAAGAATTCCGCCCCATTTTTATTGCCTACAAACCTTTGAAGTAGATTATGTTCGAGCGATCCTATTTACTTATTGTTGCTATTTTGACGATTTTTTCGGTGACTGATCTCAGAGCTAAGTCTGCCGCCGGAAGTTTTTGGAGGTCCTTATTTCTACCGGGATGGGGACAACATTACGCGAATGCGTCACCGAGTCGTTTTTTATGGGCTGAAGCTATATTATGGGGGGGACGTTGGGGACTCAATCAACGTGCTGATTATCGAAGTGATCTTTTTCGCTCGTTTGCGAGAGTGCATTCGGGAGCAGAATTAGAAAAGAAACCTCGCGAATTTTTAGATGATATTGGCTTTTACGAAAGCCGATCCCTGCATGATCAATATGCTCTATATGAAGACGGTCCCTCTGCCAAGATATATGGGATTGATTCAACCTATGAATGGCGATGGGATAGCGAGGCATCTCGAAATAAATATCGCACTTTACGTAACGAAAGTAGGCATTCTCGGCGTCAGGCCTTGTATTTAGTCGGTGGACTTGTTGCTAATCGCATTGTTTCTGCGATCCATGCTGCTCATTCCTATGGTAAGACGCGGGGGAATACAGATAAATTTTCACTCGTTTTAATGCCTTCGCGTTTCAAAATCATGGAGTTGGCTGTTGTTAAACGTTTTTAGTGATTGTTTGCTGAAAGTTATTCTCGTATTGCTTGTTTGTTTTTGTATTGCAACGAATGCTGCGGTTCCTTGTGGGAAGCGCAGGATAGAGAGTCAAGGTTCAACAGCATACCACGTGACGGCCAAATACACTACTCAATCAGTCGATGATTCATTTGATGTTGGCACCGCCTTACAGGTGGCTGTCAGCGGAGATTTTTTCGCTCGGGATACGACTTGTCGTTACAAAAATGAACAAGCTTACATTTTTGTCGAAGATGCAATGTGGAACATAACTGTTGTGGATCAATCAATTGAAATGTTGGGACGACTTATTGAAAAGTCTGCTCCTTCTGATTCGACAAAAGGCATGTTTGATATTTTAACTAATGCATTCGGTCCCTTTCCCGATGTAGATGGAGATTCGCGGATATTTATTTATATCGTTGATCTGCCGGGTGATAACTTAGTTGGTTATTTCGATTCTCAGATTTCAACTCATCCAGATCCACGATTTCGTCACGATGCAATATATCTCGATGCTTATTTTTTAAATTCCCGACCGCTTTTAGCTCACGCTACTATGGCGCACGAACTTCAGCATCTTATACATTGGGGTCAGGATCCAGATGAAGAGATTTGGTTAGACGAGGGGCTATCGGGATATGCTGAGGCGTTGGTGGGCTATCCCGAAGCTGACCCTGATATGGTGCCGAAATTTTTGGCAAATCCAGATATAGATTTTACATCCTGGCCCAATTCGCTTTTTTCAGCTACTCCTTATTACGGAGCTACCTACTTATTTGTTTCGTTTTTAAGAGAGCGATATGGTGCTGACTTCGTAATAAATCTTGTTTCAGAGCCTCGTAATGGAATATTTTCAATTGATGAAGTTTTTACAGCTCAAGGAATCCACCTGACTTTTAAAGAAATATGGGAGGAATGGATTTTAGCTAATTCAGCCTCTGTCGGTGCAGATTCTCGATATGCCGCATTAAATGATCGGCAAGCGTTCGCATACGAACTTAATGACATGCCGATTGGTCCTATCGGTGGCCGAGTATTAAAACAGTGGGGATCTGTTAATGTTCTTTTTCGTTCATCGGGAAATATCCGTATTGACTTTAATGGGGGCGATGGTCTCAATTATGCCCTTTGGTCATATGGAATGAAGGGTAATACAGAAATAAAGGCTAAAGCTGACTTAGATGAAAAAAATAAATCGATAATAGAATGGACAGCAGTAGATAGTTTGAGATTGATTGTCGGTAGCAAATCTCGAATACCTGTAGAATTTGTAATTTCGGCAGATTACTATAGCACGGATCCAGTAGCCACAAATGTAAATTCTTTTGCAGATGCTCCAATACCTGTTTGGACTCTTGGCGATGGTTTTCCAAATCCTTTCAACAGTAGCATTTCTCTTCCGTTAAGTCTTTTAAAGTCGCAAAATATTAAAATGGTCGTTTCAAATACTAATGGTCAGACGGTTCGTGTGTTGCACGATGGTTGGCTTAACTCGGGAAGTCATAAATTTGTGTGGAATGGAAAAGATGAATCGGGAATTCGGTTAGCTTCGGGACGTTATCAAGTCCTGTTGCATATGAAAAACCGAGATGAGATTAAGGGAATACTCCTACTTCAATAATACGCGAAAAATACTTTGCTTTAAATCCAGTCGGATCGAAGTATCATAATATTGTCTATGAGCCTTACTTTCGACATGCGAACTGCTGCCGCTATTACAACAGAGTCTTCTATATATTTGACACTTTCTAGTGTTTCAGTTTCAACTACTTCGACGTAATCAATTTGGTCGGTCAATTTTTCCTTTATTATAGCGCACACGATATTTTGCACTTGGGTGGCAGAGCGCTCGCCATCCACAATCGCTCTTTGGCCACTGCAAAGCGCTTTATATAGTATTGGTGCGCTGTCACGTTCTTTTTTGTTCAAGTTTGCATTCCGAGAGCTCATTGCTAATCCGTCACTCTCACGCACGGTAGCCCCAAGTACAATGTCGATATTCCAATTAAGATCTCGCGTCATTCTTTTGACGATTATTGCTTGCTGATAATCTTTTTTTCCGAATACAGCTATATGTGGTGAGCAAGCATTAAATAGCTTACTCACTACTGTAGCTACTCCCTGAAAATGTCCCTGGCGATTAGTACCGCATAGACCTTGAGTAAGTTTATCGACGTCCACATTTGTTGAAAAATTAGAAGGGTAAAAATCTTCTAAAGTAGGAATGAATACTGCATCAACCTGGTGTTTTGATAATTGTTTGATATCATTTTCAATATCTCGTGGGTAAAGAGAAAAATCTTCAGTAGGGCCAAATTGCAGGGGATTCACAAAAATACTTACAACGCACCGATCGGCCAGCTCTTGAGCTTTTTTAATTAGACTAAGATGACCCGAATGCAAATATCCCATTGTTGGAACAAGTGCAACCCTCAATTTATCACTCCGCCAAGACTCAGACTTAACTTGCATCGCCTTTGTAGTACTGATAATTTCAGGTATTGACATTTCTAAACGCAGTCTAATAATGGTCCGCAGATAGGAAGTGTTAGGTTTGTCATCGAATCTAAAAAGAGATTAAAAGGTTCTTCGCTGCACGGGTGCTTTAATTTCGGTTCAATTTGACATAAAGGAATTAATACGAAGTCACGTTCCGTCATGAATGGATGGGGAACAGTTAATTTTTCCGTATTTATTATTCTGCTACCAAAAAGTAACAAGTCGATATCCAAGGTTCGAGGTCCCCAATGTATCTGTCGTTGCCTTCCCCAGACCTGTTCAATTTTTTGTATGTCCGATAAAAGTTCGCTGGGAGATCCTTTCCAATATGCTTTGCAAACAGCATTTAGAAACCGTGACTGAATGACCTCTCCTACAGGAGAAGTTTCATAAATGTTTGAGCAAGTTTCGAGTTTGAAATTAGGTGAGTTTTCAAGTGCACTTAAGCCCTCCCGTAAGTGCTTTATTCGATCACCTATATTCGAGCCTAAAGCTATATAAACCGTTTCAGTCATATCTCCTGATTATTTCTATCTCAACGTTCTCTAAATTCCCAGGAATGGGAGGGCTTGATTTGCGAACTCGTAAAATAAGGTTACGCGGTTTGAAATGTTTGTGTATTTCCGTAGCTATGTATTCGGCCAAAGCTTCTAAAAGTCTGAATTGCTTGTCTTCAACGCACGTGCGCACTACGGAATATACCTGAGCATAGTTAATCGATTCTTCCAAGTTATCACTATGACCTGGTATTGACAGATCGCATCCGATCTCTAAGTCTATTTCAAACCGTTGACCTAACTTGTTTTCCTCAGCAAAAACTCCATGGTACGCATAAAAGAGCATATTATGTAGACGAATACAATCATTTGGCATTCAATTATTCTTTCGAAATAATTCTTGTATTGTTAACGCGACTCAGAAGACTATAAAGCACGATATGCAATATCTTTTCGATAATATGCATTGTCGAAGTTGATTTTTTTGGTTGCTTTATAGGCATTTTTTACAGCAGCTGGTAGGTCTGTGTTCGTCGAGGTGACTCCCAAAACTCTACCACCCGAGGTGACAAGCTCGCCATCTTTTCGTTCAGTGCCAGCGTGAAAAACTACTACTTCATCATCCATCTCAGATTCAGCAATACCTGAAATAGCTAAACCTTTCTTAAAATCTCCCGGGTATCCACCAGAGGCTACAACGACGCAAACGCTTGCCTCATCAGAGATCTGTAGTTCGAAATCTTTTAGATGTCCCGAACAAGAGGCTTCTAAAAGGTCGACAAGGTCGTTTTTAAGCAAAGGAAGTAAAATTTGACACTCGGGATCTCCAAAACGCACGTTGAATTCTACGACCTTGGGACCTTGTTCTGTTAACATAAGACCGCAGTAGAGCACGCCGCTAAACGGACAATTTAATTTATTCATTTCCTTGAGAATCGGCCGAATTATTTGATCCTCGGCATCTTTCTGAAGCCTTGTTGATAAAGCTGGTGCTGGAGCGTATGCTCCCATTCCACCAGTATTGGGTCCTTTGTCTCCGTCAAAAATTGCTTTATGGTCTTGTGCCGGTGGTAGTGTTACGAAATCAGTTCCATCACATATTGCAAAAAGTGAAACTTCTTCACCATGCATAAATTCTTCTATGACTATCTTGCTACCTGCATCTCCGAATGCACTACCTGAAAGCATTTGATGAATTGTTTTTTCAGCCGTTTGTAAATCCTTGCAAATAACAGCTCCTTTTCCAGCAGCTAGTCCACTGGCTTTTACCACGATAGGTGTCTTTAACCTATTAATGTATTCCACTGCACTATCTATCTTATCGAAGGTTTTGAAGGATGCAGTTGGAACACCGATACGATGCATAAGATCTTTAGAAAAAGCTTTACTGCTTTCTAATCGGGCTGCTGCCTTTGTCGGCCCAAAAATTTGCAGTCCTATATTTTTGAAGTGGTCAACTATTCCGCCAGCTAAGGCATCATCTGGCCCTACTACTGTCATATCTATTTTTTCTTTAACTGCCCATTCCCCTAATCGACGGATTTCTTCCTTCAACAGAGGCTCCTGAGAGATAGGAGTATCGACTCGGTAAGGCAAATTTTCTGCAAGAGGTTCCATCCCGGGATTACCGGGAGCGGCATAAAGTTTTGTTACTTTGGGGCTTTGTGCCAACTTCCAGATCAAGGCGTGTTCGCGACCGCCTTTCCCAATTACGAGTATCTTCATCTAAGTGATGTCCTTTATGAAACTCAGAGATAACCGAATTCGTCTAAAGCAGAGTCTTTATTGCGCCAACCACTCCGAACTTTGACTTTTAACTCTAAGTATACGTCATGTTGTATGAGCTCTTCTATGCCTTTTCTTGCTTGTTTACCGATTGCTTGGAGTTTTGAAGCTTTGCGGCCTATAACTATACCTTTTTGACTTTCACGTTCTACGTATATGATCGCCAATATATATGATTTTTCGCGAGTTCGTTCTACAAATTCTTCGATGGTTATGTTGACAGAATAGGGAAGTTCATCTTCAAGATGTTCGAATGCTGCTTCCCGAATTAATTCAGCGGCAAAAAAGCGTTCTGGCTGCTCTGCAATCATGTCTTCGGGATATAATTGGGGACCTTCTGGAAGAGAGGTTTTAATTTGTTCCAGAAGAGAGTCTAAATTCTTGTTTAATAACGCCGAAATTGGCTTTATTTCTGGCAAATCGAAGATTCTGCAAAGGTCTGATAATAAATTTTTAATTTGGTCTTCGGGAATAAGATCAACTTTGTTCAGAAGGGCTAAAGTTGGTGTACGATTTTCGACAAGAAAACTTTGGACAAGTTTAAGACGATCCCGAGGGGTGATGGCGTCCAGAAGAAGAAGAGCCAAATCGGCTTCTCTTGCGGCTAATTTAATTTGTTTTTCCATACTTTCATGTAGTTTGTAGCTTGGCTCTAACAGGCCTGGGGTATCGACAAAGATAATTTGAGAATCCTCATCAGTTAAAATACCGATAATTCGACCTCGTGTGGTTTGAGGCTTAGCTGTAACAATAGAAAGACGTTGGCCGACGAACGCATTGAAGAGAGTCGATTTGCCTGCATTAGGGCGCCCGACAAGTGCCACGTATCCGCAACGCATTTTAAAATGAAAGGTTGGCTGAAAGTTGGTAGGTTGACTCAAGATCTTTATGTTGGGTATACGTTATATCAATACCGATCGATGAGTAGGGTTTCAGGCCAATGCCAATATTTTGCTGGTTATCTTCATGGCAAAACCGCACAGCCAAAATATTATGACTATGTTCGACTGAAGCAGAAAATGGGAAAGGGTTTGAATCTTCGTGCGAAGATTCGTGTGCTTTTATTGAGAATGCTAATATTGACGAGCCTCCGAAGGGGTTGATTCTATAGCTTGATCCCAAGATGAACGATCGACTTATTGTGTCTTCAGCATCAGTGTTCCAACGTATAGCAGTATTTGTTGCGTCTCTTAAGATCAACCCAATTTGAATGTCTGGCGTTACTATGAAGCGTGCACCAATATCTAAACCAACACCATTCGCTTGATAGGTAGAGATGGCACTATGAATAATTTTTATCGATGCGCCTAAGTTAAAACGCTTTCGGAAGCGTTTTGCTCCAGAGATGTAGACTGCGTAATCGGCGCTAGTTTCGGTCGAAGCTATAAAGGGTCTGTTTGTTTCACTAAGAGAGGCGCTGGGGTTCGATAGCCTTGTAAAGGCTATATCAGGAACTGCTACCCGTAATAATCCAATTCCTACTTTATAGCTTTTGGATAATGGAAGAGCATAGGCGATGAAATCATGTTTTATTTGTCCGGAAAATCTTTCGGAATGCATTAGATGAAGCTGCTTTTTCGTTACACCGATCAGTCCGGATGGGTTCCAGTAGGTAGATGTAGCATCGTCTGAAATCGCAACGTAGCTGCGTCCGAGTGCGATACCTCTTGCGCCGCCACCAAGATTGAGGAAGTCTCCAGAAAAACTGGAAGATGCTAAAATTAAACGCGTACTGAAGAATAAAAAAAAGGTCGAACGGATAAGGAGAAGAGTATAGTGAGACATTGAATGAAATCTTTTAAAGGTTGAGTCAACAGAAGAAATACTACGTTGGCTACAAAGTGATGTCAAGCATGGACAAATCCGTTATTTTATCAGAATGATTTGGATGTCCATTACGTTTGTTCCAGTTGGTCCGGTCTTAATCAATCGGTTTATGTTAGAAAAAAAGGCGTAGGAATTATTATTCGCAAGAAATTGTGTAGCCGAATTTCCTAATGCAATTCCCTCAGCCACTGTATTTCCATCGATGATTGCTCCAGTAGCGTCGGTAGGTCCATCGTTTCCATCCGTCCCACAGGACAGTAAGACCACATCCGGCAGGTTCTCAATTTGAATAGCAGCTGAAAGAGCCAATTCTTGATTACGCCCACCAACCCCTTTTCCTTTTATTTTCACGGTGGTTTCACCACCAGAGAGCAGGCACGCAGGACGTGAAATTGGCTGTTCGTTTAATTTTACTTCCTTAGCGATGCTTGATAAGACGATTCCGACTTCTTTGGCTTCGCCTTGAAGGCAAGAAGTAAGTAGCAATGTCGTATAACCCAGATCTCTGGCTTTAGATTCTGCGGCTTCTAAGGCCATTTTATTGTTGCCAATGATGATATTTTGAACTTTACTGAACCAATTACTCTGGTGATTAGGAGTTTCACACCTTCGATTCTTAGCGCGTTCTGTTATGGTGTCGACTACTGACTTCGGCAGTTGCGCTTCGAGATCATACTTTCTGATTATATTAAGGCAGTCTTTATATGTCGTATTATCTGGACAGGTAGGCCCGGAAGATATTGTATCCAACCTATCGCCAACAACATCAGAGAGGATCAAAGAAATTACTTTGGCGGGATGAGCTGCCTTTGCGAGTAACCCACCTTTGATTCTAGATGTGTGTTTCCTTACAGTATTAATTTCGTCAATCGTGCATCCAGCCTCTAAGAGGAGTTTTGTAGTTTCTTGTTTCTCTTCCAGGTTGATTCCGTGAACTGGGGCAGGGAGTAAAGCGGAACCTCCACCAGAAAAGAGACAGATTACTAGTGTATTGGAATTTAAATTGCTAACGATATTTAGTAAACGTAGGGTTGCTTTAACACCCTCATTATCAGGTATTGGATGACCACATTCGACTGTCTCAATATAGTTAAGAGGTAGCTTATGACCGTATTTTGTCGTTATCAATCCCTCATCAATATGTTGTCCGAGGATCTGCTCAATAGCAACTGCCATTGCAGGCGTTGCTTTACCTGCACCGATTACTATTAATTTCTCTATTTCGTTTAAATCATAGTTTGAATTTGAAATACGAAGTATTGAATTTTTTAGCGAGACAACCCTTTTTACACAATCTGCTGGCGCGACTGCTTTTAAACCTGCCTCAAAAATTTCTTTTGCTTCTCCCAATAACGAATTTTTCACAATATGACCAAATTAAAACTGTCGTGTCAGTCCTACAACCTTACCCGCTATTGAAAAGTTTGTGGTTTCTCTCGAAACGACGATTGGTTCGAAAGCATCATTCTCAGGTAAAAGACGAATAACATCTGATTCCGGGGCATAGCGTTTAACGGTTGCTTCGTTGTCAATTAATGCCACAACAATATCGTTGCATTCTGCATCATTTTGCTGGCGAGCCATAACGATATCGCCGTCTAAAATACCAGCGTTAAGCATACTCTCACCATGGACCCTGAGAGCGAAAACGTTTCCTGACGTCGTAATAAGAGATTGATCAATCTGCAGTGTTGATTCCACGTTCCCAGTCGCAAGAATTGGTTCGCCTGCGGCAACACGCCCGAGAAGAGGGATTTCTCTCAATTGGCCCTGAGCAAATGGTTCGGCATAATCTACAAGCTCGATGCCTCTCGAAAGTCGCGCGTGACGGCGAATATGCCCTTTTTTTTCTAATGCTGCGAGTGTTGTTCGAACTCCGTTTGTGGAATTTATTCGAAACTTTTCCATGATATCTCTAATTGTCGGTGGAGTATTGCGACTCCGGATAGTCGTAGAGATATAGTCAAAGATAGCCTGTTGACGTTCTGTGAGTGGTTTTCTCATAAGTTCTCCCGAAGAGACTTTGATAAAAAATTTTTAAAAATAAGCTGAACACACTTATACTACTGAACAAAAGTTCATTTGTCAATTGGCTTTGTGTGTTCACGTTTCCGTTAGTTAGCCGATTAGAATCGGTCAAGGTTTAAATATCGAGTCGAAATTGTTGACAAATGCCGTTCTTTAGATAATCTTTGTAAAAAACCGTTCTTGACGGCGTAGTTTAATAGTTTTCACGGGTGAAGATCGGTACATTCCGATTCTTCTGTTTGTTATTCAAGGTCAGAATTTGCTCATGCGCAAATATAGCCAATACGCAACATTTCTATTTCCGGTCATTTCATTTTTATTTTGCTCTTCTGTCTTTGCCCAAAAAAACAACGGTATCCATTCTTTCAAAGATGGTTTGGGCATAGTTTTTCTTGGTGGAAGTGCTTTCATGGTGAAGCAGGGAATAGATTTTCGGAATGAGGCCGACGATCTTTATTCGCGTTATCAGGCGAGTAAGATTGCGGATGAGGCGGATCGGCTTTACTCCAGGACTAATAATCGTGACGTAAAAAGTCAGGTTAGTTTGGCAGTTGCCGGAGCTTTCGCTATTAGTGGCTTTCGTTTTTTATTTTTTGGAGAAGATGCTGAAACCAATGAAGATACCCATGCTAAAACACGGGAGTTTATCGATACGAGTTTGAGTAACAATGTTTTTATTGAGCCGGATATGACAATTGGAGGCTTCGGCGTTTCTCTCATCCGAAAATTTTTCTGACTATTCGTCCGTTTATTGTGTCGCAGAGATGTAAACAGTATCCCTTAATGTTTTCCTTTATGAAAAGAAAATGAAGATGACTACAAGATCATTCATAGGTCTGTTCTCACTAATTTGTTTTTTTAATGCGCTTGGTTGCGATCGAGAGCGTAGTAACCCTGTTGATCCGCAAGCTACCATTACTTCAGAAAAACCGGAGACGCCACAGGGTTTACGGGCTCAACCTTCAGTAAACAAGATTCTTTTGTCGTGGCAGGCGGTTCGAGCGCCAGATCTTGCTGGTTATGCAGTATATCGAGCTCGCGAATCGAATGGAAAATATCTTTTTGTTTCAGGGGAGGGTGATAAGACCTTAGAAATTACCACCGGTAAATTAAGCTTTATTGATTCCTTACAGATTCCGGGACAAAGTTTTTTCTATCGGGTGGCGGCAGTTGATACATTTGGATTGCGAAGTGAATCTTCTGAATTTGTGGGTGCAACGAGTTTAAAAGATTTAGTGAGTCCGGGGATGCCCTCAAATGTCTCCGTTGTTGCTGATTCAAAGGTACCAGGTCGTATTGTTATTCGATGGCGTCGGCCGACTTTAGACGAAACTGGTGATAAACTTTCTGGATTAAAGGGGTATGTTATTTTTCGTTCCGAAGAAGGTAATGGATTCGAGCCGATCGACACTTTAGGAATCGAATCACGTGAGTTTGCCGATGTCGGCCTCAGATCCTTGGTGAATTATTCTTATCGGATACTAGCATTTGATGAATACGGAAATGAAAGTCAATTTAGTATCGCACTTAACGCGCAAACAATTGGTCTTTCGATACCGAACGGCCTCAAGGCAAAGTCAAGTTCTGACGGTATTGAAATTGAATGGGGCGCAGTTGAAGACCCTAAACTTTTTGGTTATGTGGTGTACCGATCGCGAAGATCTGACACAGATTACGTAGAATTAGAGAGTGTAGAAGGGAGTGATTTTACGACTGGTCAAACGGCCTATATCGACTCGAACTTACAAGCTGGCGATACTTATTTTTACAAGGTGAGAGCAATCGGTGAGGGTGGTATCTTTAGTGAGTTGTCTGTGTTTGTTGGGGCTACCGTTAGACTCGATCAGGTAGCTCCTGGTCCGCCTCAGAATCTTTCTGCGATCCCAAGTGAAGAGTTTTTCGGTAGAGTCACATTACGTTGGAATGCTCCTGTAATTGATTCTGACGGAAAAGATCTTTCTGGTTTGGAAGGTTTTGTTTTATTTCGTTCTAGAGGAGGAACTAGTTCATTTGTACCCGTCGACACACTTGATTTTCAAGAGAAACATTATGTCGACGAGGGATTAGAGTCCCTGACGACATATTTCTACACGGTTTCTGCTCTTGATGGGGCGGGGAATGAGAGTGCCCGTGCTTCAGTAGTTCAGGTTCTTACGGAGGGCCCGGATCAGGTAGCTCCTGGTCCGCCTCAGAATCTTTCTGCGATCCCAAGTGAAGAGTTTTTCGGTAGA
>MDTG01122360.1_pt1 | contig 15520 bp, 4 predicted proteins | sample 811421 | NCBI WGS metagenome assembly MDTG01 (sample SAMN05326645, study PRJNA326480) | marine metagenome | isolation source: seawater | place: Pacific Ocean: South East | collected 2011
CTGAAATCATCGAGTTAGAAGATGTGCTTGTGGAGCACTCTCCGAACTTCTTCGATACCATGGTTGCCCGAACTTATGTCGGGTATGGTACATCGTCACTAGGATTGGATAACGTAGAGCGTGTTGGACAGCCAAGACAGCACTTCAGCGGCTACGGAACACCTGATTCATTGTTGACTTACACTTATCCGCTACCTGGTGCGATGATGAACCACTTTGTTTTGGCAAATTGGTATGATGCCAACGAAGATGATCCGCAAAAGATTGCATATGCAAACACAGGGGTCAAGGTGCTCAAGTACTACTCAGGTGCAACTCTGGAAGGCGATGTCATTCTCGGTGAAATTGGAGCGGTACCAAACGCTAAGATTCTGATTGAGCGTGACGCTTTCAGTGGTGAAGATTCCAGTGATACAGATGCGCGCACATACTGGATTCCAATTGGGTCAGCACAGGCCGATGACAACGGGCACTTCAGTGTGACAGTACCTAGCGGAAAGATTCGCATATCAGCCTTCATGGGTGAATCGGATTTGACCGAAGCTCGAGACTCATTCGTCACCTCTACAGCAGAGGAATCCAACATGTGGATTTCTGATTTGTTGACGGAAGTCAATGAAGAACGTACAGTGAACCCGGTAACGGGTATTCTCGGTAATGTCTCAGGATCGACTTGGTTAGGTGAGTCGATGATTGTGGTGAACGGCGAAGATGGCCATTCGAATGGTGAAACTGTACTATCATTGGATATCCAAGTCGAGGCCTCTGGTGCGACCGGTACTATCGAATGGTCCGGTGAATCAGATTTCGGTGGCGAGCCATTGGCTAACATGGATTTGAGAATCTCGAATATTTGGGACGAGTCGCGTCAAGATGCGTACTTTATCACAACATCAGATGGTGAAACAGAGGGTGACCGTGAATACGGACCAGGTGCAACTGGCCAAGTGACCTTTACTGGCGCGGGAACCATGATCTCAGAAGAGGGTGTCGTAACTGCGACAGATTTCACTGGAAATTACACACGAAGCATCCAGAACAACCACTCATACACTGGAACGGGTGACATTCTTGGAATTGGAACGTTTGTAGGTACCATTGAAAACTCAGTTGCTGAAGCCTGTGGTGCAAACGGTACAATGCCAGAAGACGCAACTTTCTGTCTGGAAGATGCCAATGTCACTGATACTTACCGAATCGACGGATTGGTAGAAAATGCGACAGGTCGCTTCACATCGGAAGGCACGTCGTTCTTCACTACCAAGATGTATCGAGAAACCATCATTGGTTCAGGTACCTTCGTTGTAGATACATCTGATGATTCATTGAGTTCATATGGTACGCTCAACGGTACAGGTACTTTCCAAGGAATCGGGCAGTTTAGCGGTGACATGGTCAAGCCAGGTTCATTCCACCTTGTGGATGCTATACCTGGAACTTACCACGTTGCAGTTCTGTTCGATAATGGCCAAGAAGTCGTACTACCGATGCCACTTGAGGTCCCACTGTCCCGTGATAGCCCTGAAGCGAAGAATATCGATTTGACGCTACCAGGCACTTGGATTCAGGGTACAGCGAGTACGTTGGCGATGGATCAAGAGGAAAGTCAGGTTGTAACTGGACGGTTAGAACTTGTCAACGCCTCGGATATGGATGCTGAAGTGAATGAACCCTGTGGTGAAGTTGCTTGGTCCCCATGTTGGTTCGAGACAGATGAAAATGGAACATTCGGTATCGGCCCCGTTCTAGAGGGCGATTACATCGTAACCATGGATCGAGATGATGACGGATTCGATGAATATCGCTCACAGACTATCACGGTACTGGCAGATACTGCAGGCAATGTTACGCCCGCGGATATCGAACGTATCCCACCAATGTACGATATTGAGTTCCTACTGTTGGATCATCAAGATCAACCAGTCGAAGGGCAGAACTTGACCTTCTCCAATCAATTCTCTCCAATTACAGTTGATGCAAGAGACAATGGAAACGGCTCTTACAACATTGAACTGCCCAGAGACACATGGGTTGTCGAGAGTATTCTGAATGATGATTTCATTCTCTACGAGGAAATCGATTTGCAAGAGAGTATCTCTGGATTGGTATTGCAATACAGCGAATCTGCATGGATTAATGGTACAGTCATGTACGACACCAGCGACAAACCCGATGAAGAATCACAACCGTTTGTGAACCAAGCAGTATTTGCTCGATGGGGTGGAATCTCTGAATCGGCTCTAACCGATGAAAATGGTTCATTCGGTATGCAGATTCCAGTTGGTGCAGAAATCAACCTCACCGCCTATGTAGTGGTAGGTTCACTACTTGCGGGTGAGAATTTTGTTGTACCAAGCGGCGGCACTAGTATCGATTTGGTTCCAAAGAACAGTGTTGGTGCTGCAGGCGATTTGTTCCTCTACGAACTTGGTACTCCTTACACACAGAATGTACCCGGGTTTGGAGACTTCCCATTCATGCTTGAAGCACACGACAGTGCGACCGGTGTGACTTGGCAATGGCCAGTAGAAACCACACAAGGGCGATTTACTGCGCACGTGCTTGAAGCAGAATCAGAAAACGAAACTCGAAACTGGACACTAAGTATCAACAACGATGCCCTCAATGTCGAACCAGTCATCTATTCACCGTTTGGAGATAACAACACAATCACGCTCATCGCTGAGCCCGATTATGTTACGACGACCATCCATACGTTCATCGATCACGATGGAAATATGTCGAATGGGACCGCTTTGCCGGTTGACTTCCGCATGGTACCATCCAATGCGTTTGAGGAATCGATGATTATCAACATCAGTGCAGATGATGCACGTTGGGACAATGGCTCGATTGAGCTTGAATTACGCATAGGAAATTGGTTCTTCGAGACCGATGCGAAAGATCCACGCGATGAGAATACGACCGATTACAACACGCTGTTATCGAATTCGACAGGCGCAGTTCAAATCCCAATAGGCTCAGAATCCTTAGACATAGAGATGGGCTTCATGCCTGAGTGGCTCACTTCGATTGAATTGCGAAATGAGTCTGGCGGTATAATGTCGAACTGGACCGTCCACTTTGAGCAGATTGATGGTGACGAAACCTTCGATCTTGACACTGATTCGAATGGTACGATTGTCGAGTACCTTCCAGAAGGTGAGTGGTTGGTCTTTGTAGACGAATTCATTATCGATGATGGTGATGATACCAATGATGACCCACTCCAATTATTCCGCGGAACATTGACGGTCGATGCGAATACACCGGGTTCAGTTACTCAATGGCAGACGATTGAAGCGGCTCAGTTTAATCTGACACTAATCGAGACTGGAAGCGATGAATTACTCAGTGGCTTCTCAGTCACAGCCACTAGTGAGGACGGATTAGGAGAATTCATTCTCGGACCTAGTGATGAAAATGGTATCATCGATGCATCTCTGATGCAGGGCGATTGGACACTCAGTGTAAACCGAACAGATATCAACGTTCGTTGGATTTTGGATGACCAAACCATCAGTATCGTCTCAGGCTCTGGAAATGATGATCTAAACCTCTCATTGAGTAAGTGGGTCGAAATCGCAGGTAACCTATTCCGCGACATGGACGGAAATGAGATGTGGAGCGCGGACGAATCCATTGCAGATGCAGAAGTCATCGTAAGCAGTGAATCATTCGGTCCAGTCAATTTGACTAGTAACATCCTAGGAACATGGAGGGTCTTCGTACCTGTGAACGATACTTACGAAATCTTTGCGAGCAAAGATGGTTACAGTAACGGCTCAAGTTCCATGGACGTCGACTTCGCAGTCAATACTACAGATATCGAGATGACAGCAGGAATCGTCTCTGTGGGTGGAGAAATCTCCCACGTGCTACCATCTGAATGGAGCCTGATTTCCGATGAAATCGTTCTGGAGTTAATCCCTGAATCTGGAATGGAGTATGGTTCCGTTACACCAACTAAGGTACAGGAAAATGGACTTTGGGATGGGGAATGGAGTGCAGATGTTGAACCAGGAAACTGGATTTTGTACGCTACTTACGATGGTGATGAAGGTCAGTTTGCTGCCATGACATTACTGCAGGCAGCCGTCGCAGAAGGCGGCGAAGCAGACGCTATGCTGTCTTCAGCGAGTATGTTGCATGTATCGACCAAGTGGAATGATTACGATGGTGTCGAGCGCACTCTTGCGGATGACACTCTCATCATCAATGGTGGTCACCTTGTGTTTGTAGGAACCGAAGTTACCAGCTGGAACCAAACTGTAGATTCGGAAGGTAAGGTAGCCATGCTATTGCCTGCTGGTGATTTCAGTATGAGTGGTACATTCATCACATCTGAGCAAGGTGTGAACATGACTTACAATGGTGGAAAGAGCGCTGAGGTTGTTGGCGGTGGAGTTGAATCACCAGAACAGGTGGTTCTGTTTAGTGTTGAAGAAGACCACTCTGTCTCGTTCGTCATTGGAAATACTCACACTGGAATCACGCAATCCGAAGAAGATGGTGATCACTTCACCATTGTAGATAATGGAGAATCCGGTACAGATGGCACTGATGTTTACGAAGTGGGAGAAGTCAATCTCGAGGTCGTATACAACGGTAACCGAGCTGAAGATGAATATCTTCTCAAAGCACAGATGAATGGTGCAGATGCAAGTTACTGGGACATAGCCTTCTGGGTGGGTTCCGGCGAAACATCAGAAACATTCTGCCAGGCTGCGGAAGAGTTCACAGATACCACTGGTAATGTTGTTGCCAATAACAGCATTTACGACACTGGTGAAGTTTACGTTGATGCGAATGAAAATGGGGAATGGGATGATGCAATTCTCGACAACTGTTGGGCAGGAGACAAGCGGATCACGCTAGGCCTCGAGGCAGGATTAACCGAGAATGTCACCATGCGCATTGAGGCGGCGAATAAGTCACACGCAGTTGCAATGGGTGGACATTCACTCTTGCTTCAGATGCAAGAGGAGAGCACTCAGGTATACGATGAATACGAATTGAAGGTTTTCGTACCTCAAGAATATGGAGTTGAAATCGATGATACTGATATCCCGAATGTGATTGGTGTTCAAATCGGACAACAAGAAACGTTCTCATTCTTCTTTGAGAATACGGGTAATGGTGATGATACCTACACCGTGGAAATCGATGACTTACCTGCAGGATTAACACCACTGTGGTCTATTACAGGCCCACAGACGTTACCTGATCTAGGTCCACGTACAGTTCAGCAGTATTCATTGACGATTTTCGTTAGCGATCTTTGGGTGGGTGATGAGAACTTCCCACTCATGGTCACAATCACGAGTGAAGATGGAAACACCTCTGATGCGGTCACTCTCAACATCAAGACAGCACTGCCACACTTGGAAATCGTAGATTACGAAACTCGTGGTCTGTCGATGGATGGATTCGCACCAATGAATCAGAAGGTTGAGATTTATGCTCAAGTTGAGAATACTGGTGACGTGGATGCACGAGATGTCGAAGTTATTGTTCTGGATGATAACAACACCGTTGTCGGTGCACAGATGCTTGATATCCCGATGGGTAAAGTGGCCAACTATTCGATTTTCATCGATGAAGTCGAACAGTTGGGTTCAATTACTTACACATTGAAGATTAACTCAACTGCAGATGATTTGGAAAACACACCTGATGACAAGCAAATCAAGATCAACTACCAACCAGCAGTTGCAACTGAATCCAATAATTGGGTAGCCCTAGTTGTATTCGTATTCGTTGCTGGTATCATCTGGCTGTTCTGGAAGTTCAGCGGACGACGTGGTGGACAAGCATTCTGATTGTTTGATACGAGCGCCTTCGGAATCCGTCACTGCAATTCGGCGTCAGCCTTCCAAACTGGGGAAGGGGCCATGAACCCCCTTTCGCCCCTTCGGGGCGAGCCCCATGTCCCCGGACCGACTGCGCAACCTCGAATATCTCCCTGAACCGGAAGATCCGAGAATGCTAACAGCCATCGATCCAGATGCACCAGGATATTCGCCATCTGCATATGGCGCCACACTCACTGAAGCCGAAGCTTGGAGAAATGCGACGGTGGAGACACTCCGACAATCGAAGTCTCGTCCTTGGGGCATCATGGTTGCTTTATGCATGGTTTCATTGTTGATTCTTGCTTATCCACAGATGACACTATTCTTCGCTGATGCTTTGACACCTGACTCGGAATGGGCATATGAGAATACCAATATCTACGCTCTTCAAGAAGAATATGGATTGACAGGTGATGGTGTACGAGTATGTATTGTTGATACTGGTTTTGAGTCCGAACACCCTGCTCTTGAAGAAGCGAATTTAGTGGGATACAGAGATTTCGTAGGTGGTTTGGATTCAATTGTGCAGGATCGAGGAAAAGATAGCCATGGGACTATGATGGCAGGGATCCTTGTTGCAAACGGACATTATCAGGGCGCAGCTCCAAACGTCGAATTGATTGTCGCGGCAGCACTCAATACCGATGGAACTACACAATCCGAAACTACTGTCGCGGATGCTATCGAATGGTGTTGGAACGAAATGGAGGCAGACATCATTTCCCTCTCCTTGGGCGGAGAACCCGATCCTGAAAACCCACTAGGTTCTCTTACCGCAGATGCGGTTAGTGAAGCCCTCAGTAGAGGTGTTTTCGTGGTTGCAGCCGCAGGAAATTCAGGTGGAGCAGGTACTGAAGTCACCGATGTATCTGTGCCCGCAAATGTTGGAGGTGTCATCGCGGTTGGAGCGATTGATATCAATGGTGATTTGTGGGAAAGAACAGCAACAGGTTCCGACACTGAAGGTGCTGATGGGGACGTGAGGGAGGAGCCCAATCAAAAACCCGAAGTCAGCGCACCTGGAGTCGATATCATCTCGACATCAGATTCAACTTATTCCATTCCATTTTCCTCAAGCACCGGAACTAGTGATTCAACGGTATTTGTTACGGGCGCTCTCGCACTAATTCTTGAGAGACATGGGGATGCTTTAGCCACAATCGACGACGATTATGAGATGATCATGTTGGTCAAACAAGCGCTTGCAGACTCTTGTCAACCCAACCCACTCCAAGGTGAAGGGCACCATCCGAGATGGGGGTACGGAGTACTGGATGCTGTGGCTTGGGAACGTGCGGTTGCCGATGCAATAGTTGGATAAATGATATTTGAAAATTAAATTGATATTAATTTGAGATATAATTTAAGCATATTGATACTTTTAGATTTATTATAGATATAAAATAACAATAATGCTTTGTTATCGTTGATATTTATAATCGAAATTGATACTAATGCCTTGACGTACACCGCTTCAATTATAGTGGAAATCGCTCTGGGCGTAGGTACAACCAGAGGGATACTGATGGAAGAAACAAACCGAAACAAGAGTCTATTCTTGTCGTTCTTGATGCTAACGAGTGTCATGGTCGGCCTCGTTGGACTCATGCCTACAGCAGTCGCAGCCAACGAAACCACGAATGGTACAATCACAGGTACCGAAGTTTGGTCAGGATCACACACATTGACAGGTAGTGTGATTGTTGCCACAGGTGCCAACTTAATTGTTCAACCTGGGACAACAGTGACGATGCCGAACGGGACGGTTATCGATGTCCGAGGAGGATTGTGTGCTGGTGATGTGGCCTGTGGGGCCAATGGAATGGCGAGTAACTCATCTAGAATCACGTTCAATTGGCAAGATCCTGCCAATGCATCTGCAACTGGAAGTTGTGCTGGGATATTCAATAACAACCACTACAATCGTGACCCTTCATGCAATGAAGGAATTTTGTTGCGTAGCACAGTCGATGTTGGTGCAACTAAGTTGAATCACGTATCGATTACCAATGCATACGGAATGCCCCGCTGGGTATCTGAAATCTCAGAAGTTCGTTATGGGGCAATTGTTGCCGAGGGTTCTAGTCCAACCATGACTGGTTTGAAATTCACTGGAATCAACACCACCAGTCTACTCATCTTGGACTTGGGTCGGCCGGATATCATTGGTGGAGAATTCACAGTCGGTGATGATGAAACTTCCTTGGTTGGTTCCGCAATCCAAGCCTACGGGGCTGGCAGCGTCCTACAACCACTGATGATCAACTCTCCAGTATTTACTGGAACTGAAAAAGGATGTGGTCAGAATGATGATGGCCGACACGTGCTGTGGGTCGAGGAATCGTTCGTAAGTGTCCAGAATGCCGTCATTATGAACGGTGACTATGGAATTCGACTTGATGATTCTGCAGGTCACGTCAGTTCTTCTACGATTGAAACGGCCTGTAACGGAATTGACGTAAATAACAAGAAGACAGCTGGAAACAATGTTGCTTACAAGTTGATTGTTGAAGATAACAAGATTACGACCGATGAGCGAAGTCCATTGACTGCATTCAATTTCGCTTGGGTTGACTTCAACAACAACGTCATCGATGGCGCCTCTGGTGGTTCAGGTATTCAAATTTCCAAGAGCGAGGTTAACATCAATGGCGGTAGTATCGGACCTATTGGTGGTTGGAACGGTATTTGGTCAATCGGTGAGAGTGACGTTCGAGTTGAGAATGTCACGATCCAGGATACAGCCAAGGAACCCATCATCGCAGGAGAATATCACTTCGGCGACAGTGGTTGGAACGTTCCGGCGCCATCTGAGAATCGGATGTATGTCGCCAACTCCATGATTAGTAGTGATGGTGGTGAATGTACTGGACAGAAGGCATGGGGCGGCGACTTCCCATGTCCAGGTATCCATGCATTCCGCTCTTCTGTGACCTTGTACAATAACGACATCGATATCGGTGGAGGTGGCGATGGTTTGCGCGCTGTCGGTGCGATTTTGGATATTCGTAACAACGTGTTCAACTCTACTGGAACTGGTGCGATGATTCGAAATCACGATACCAATTATGCAAATGACCCGCAGTTTGGTTCATTGGGCTTCTTCTCAATGAATACATGGTCGGGTGTAGGGCAGACGTACAACGTGACCAAGAGTAGTATTACAGTTCAGTCTGAGAATATCCCAATTCCTAACCAAGCCGCGAATACGACCAACCCAGTCACTCTTTCATGGCCTGATGCTGAGGCGTACGAATGGAACAATTGGGATGGACAAGTGTTGATCCCCACAAGTAGTGTATGGCCACCTCAAAACTTCCCATTATCGATGGAATTGACCAATAATTCCACTGTATTCACCTACTCGAATCTCACAGGTTTGGATACGTCAAATATCTACATTGATACCTCACCAATCAAGTGGGCGGTGCAAATTCGAAAGGCCGAGATTGTCAAATTCCGAACACTGGTCGAAGGTGTGCGTGTAGGTGGTACTACTGTCCTAATCGAGGACAGCCATGGTGATGATTTGTACACATTAACCACCGATAGTTTAGGGTGGACACCTGAGATTTCTCTCGCCAGTGATTTCCATCTTGATATGACCGGTGGTGGCCCTGGAGGAATCAACCCGGACCGCTATGCGGATGACCCGGGTGAAAACTCCTGTAGTGACGGTATTGACAATGATGGTGATTTGATTATGGATGCAGACGATCCTGATTGCCAAAATGGTGCAAATAGTCGCGAATTGTCACTCTATTACGTCTCAGCCTACAAATTTGGCAAGGGATACAAGAAATACAGTATCACCATGGAACCTGTTGTCGGTGTTTTGTCAGAAATCATCTCACTAGAAAACATGGAACCGACTATCAGCGTGAGCCAAAACGATGGTCATTCATTCAAACGCTCAGTTAACTTCACTGGTACAGCCCATGATGGGACGTGGGCCGGAATTTATGCCTCGGATGAATTGGCACAATGGGACCAGCAAGGTGTTGTCGAAGAAGTTCAGGTCAAAGATCCATTTACCAGTGATTGGATTGACATGAAGTATGCTGTTGATGACAGCAATGCGGATGGTGAAGTGACTTACAACAACCACCCCTTCAGCCATTGGTATTTCGAATATGATATGAGTGATCAACCCGAAGGGGACTATACATTCGAATTCAGAGCATTTGATGGCGTCACAGAATCTCAAATCTCGACGCGTACGATCAAGCTGAATACTGAGCCACCGGCCATTTGGGTCGATGGTCCAGCGGATGGCTCGCAGATTGATGATGGAATCGTTCACTTTGAAGGACGAGCATCTGATGCTTACACTGGAATCTTTGGTAGCGATATTCAGCGAATCTGGTTTGAGGTAGAAGGCCCGAACAATTACTACAACTTGTTCGACAAGCCAGGTAGCACAGCTTGGTCTGCTGATTGGACCGTTGGGCACTTACCTTCAGGAATTTACAGCGTCAAAGTGTGGGCTAGCGATTCTGCATTTTGTATCAGTAGTGCTGACGAATGTACTCCTGTCATGATGACGCTGGATATTGATAATGAAAACGCTCGACCAGTAGTTCAACTTCTCACCCCCTTCGATTTGCAAACCATTACCGCTAGCGAAGAAACTCTGTTGAGCGGTGTGGCTCGCGATACAGATGGTACAGTAACAAAGGTAGAGATTGTAATCAAAGATCCACAAGCAGGATTCTTGGAGATGCCTGAAGGTTCTCACTCCTTGGTTACCGATATCCTGCCGAACGGTGGTTGGGCAACAAATTGGGATACTACCAACTTGGTTCACAACTACCACTACATCATCGAAGTTCGCTCCTTTGACGGTTTCCAGTACAGTGAGGCTGCATCAATTGAGGTCATTATTGACAATCCACCCAATCAGGACAATAATCGTCCTGTGTTCAATTCGACCGCTTGGCCTGATTCCGTCACAATTTTCTGTGAAGAAACCGGTTCATCCCAGAACCGATGTGGTACGGGTCACAATATCGATTTGACGAATTTCTTCTCTGATCCAGACGGTGATGACCTCACCTACTACGTACTGGATTTGGCTGACAAATTGGAAGATGATTATCATGATGAAGTCATTACAATTGGTAGCGATGGCGTTGCCAATTACAATCCAATTACGATGTCTTTCTATCTTCCAAACATGGAAGATTGGTCTCTTGAGGATGTCATCTTTGAAGTTCGTGATTCAGCCGGTAGTATCGTTGCATCCGACCCCATTAACTTCGATGTCGTCGGTGTATCATTCACATCACAATGTGCTGGTCTGATGATTGATGGTGGATTCGTAGCAGGTTGTCCAGCTGAAGTTGGTAAAACAGATACTCTCGTGTATTCTGGTAGCGGACGACCCACGGTCAATGTCGTAGGCGAAACGTCTGCTGGAATACGGTTGGGTAATACTGAAGTTGGCGAAGATGGCACTTGGACATTGGAGATTCCTGCCAACCGTTTGGACAAGGGAGACAACCTGATCGTCTTCGAGTATGGTAATGTTCAGCAACCATCGAATACTGATTCTGAAATCACAGTGGAAGGTGGCGAAGACGAAGGTAGCGGTTTGTTCATGTGGATTGGATTAGGTCTACTTGCCCTCATTGTCTTGGCAGCATTAGGTGCTGTTTTCGTGTTCTTCTTTGTTGAATTCGAGGAAGAGGAGTTTGAGGCCGATATGACTCCTGCCGAAGAAATCGATCCTTATGCATGGGCCAAGGCAAAGCAGCAGGAACAAGTCTCCACGGCACAACCACAACAACAGGTTGCACAACAATCTGTGCCCCAGCAGCAGGCTGCAGCCACACCGGCAGTCTCAGGTTACCCTGGCTGGAAGTGGGATGCGGCCCAGAACAAGTGGGTTCCAGACAACGAGTGATACATCCCACTTGGCCATGGGTCAAGTCGGGATTGCTCACATCAGTATGAAAAAGGGGAACGTACCAACATAGCGGGAGGATGTCATATGAATTTACCACGTCCGGGTGTACAGGAGCGAATCATGCTCCATCTGCGGGACTATGCAGACTACACTGAATCGGTTGAAGTCCCATTTGCTCTTTCGCAAATGGGAATCGCCAATGCGGTGGCCATTGCGCGGAGTAATGTTCCTCGTGCAATTGCTGGTCTGAAGGATGCAAATCACCTCATTGAACGTCAAGCTCACGTCGCAGGAGTGAGCCGTAAACGTAAGGCGTATTTTCTGACCGATTCTGGCATGGTACAAGCTGAAGAGACTTGGAAGCGACTCTCTGATTATCCTGTCCGCTTGATTGATAAATCAGGTGTGACACACAAGACGACCCTTTCAGGTTCGATCGATTTGGCCAGTTTCCCTCTTCGTTCAGTCGATGTTTTACGATACATAGACGATAATGGGATGTTGGATCTGCGAACACTCAACGAAGAACTTATTCAACGTGATTTGGATAAACATGTGGAAAAGCAATTGGTCACATCACTGGGGGATTTACCCCGTACACGTGCCTTTTTCGGGCGGGAAACCGAGTTGGAAAACATCTGCGCCTTACTTGATGCTCGTTCATCCTGTCTGTTGGTGCCGGGAATTGCAGGTATCGGGAAAACTGCTCTCGCAGGCAAGGTAATCCAACAATATACACACAGACGAAACCTGTTGTATCATCGCTGTCAAGATTGGGAGGGTAGTCGAGCCTTCCTTGAAGCCTGTGCAGAATGGTTGTCGACCATTGGGGATGACGACTTGTCAGACTATATTCACGCTACTGCTGTCCCTCAAGCATCTGTTGCTGTAAATCTGATTGTTGGAGCTCTGGCGGAAGTTCCTGCCTTGATTGTCATCGATGACTTACACAAGGTCAACGATGAGGTTCTATTTGCAATCATTCGTGGCCTTTCTCAGCGAATGGAGGATATGCAAGAATGCGGCTTGGTAATGTTCAGCCGATCGTTTCGTGCGGTTGTACCGCTCAAGGATGCAGATGGTAACATCTCTGCGCTTGTACTCCCACTCGAAGGATTGGATCAATCTGCAAGTAGAAACTTGTTGACCACGATGCCAGACATTGAAATGTCCACATTTTTGCACATTTACACACTATCACGTGGACACCCCCTCATTTTGCAACTAATCAACCGAGGTTCGGTAGGGTCCACATTCCACGACACGCTTGAGAAGTTTGTTGAAGAGGAAATTTTCAGTCGTTTATCAGGTGCTGAAAAGCGAGTTTTGGGTGCCATTGCTGTCTATCGTGAACCGATGCCATTGGAAGCTTTGTCTAATCATGAGATTGAAACAGACCTACTCGACGATTTAGTTGAAAAAGGATTGGCACGGCAAGTTGATAGTGAAAATTATGACGTACATGACTTGGTTCGAGAATTCTTGCTAAGAACGTTTGACGCTGCAACAGCAACGACGTTACATGCTGCGGCTTGCGCATGGTATCGGAAACGATTGGATGCACCAGAACGGCAATTGGAATATATCTATCATCTCGTTCACTCAGGTGATACAGATTCTCTAGGCGATGTTCTCGATGAGAACGGACGCTCTTTGGTACGCAGTGGGCACATGGAATTACTCCCACTATTATTGGAGTTGCAGGAATCACAATTCGGGCCGAGAACTTGGGCCACTGTACTCGAAATGCGTGGTGACATTATGGCGATGCAAGGTCGGTGGAGTGATGCTGAAGCCGAGTACGAATCATGCTTACCGATTGTGAAGCGTCACAAGATGCGTGAAATGCAAGGCCGATTGCTTTCCAGTAAGGCAGATCTTTCAGTGCACCGTGGGAATTCTGATTCCGCCCTTGATCTTCATGGTCAGGCATTACAACTTTTCATCGACACTGGTGATGCCAAGGGTGCGGCTCGGACATATACAAACATGGGCTATATTTTCCGACACAAAAAAGACACAAAGCGTGCCTTAGAAGTTTATGGGAATGTTGAAGATTTACTCAAAACAGAAGAAAACCCTGATCTTGTCGAAGCACGAATTAAATTGGCCTCAGCACTACTAGAAATGGGTGAAATCGACCGCGCGAGAGAGCATGCTCTCACCTCTTACGAAGAAACGGAAGCAGCTGAAAACAAGGGTCTCCATGCAAGATCTCGTGCAGTTCTCGGGCGCTTGTATGCACGCACAGGTGACCCTGACCTCGCATTGCACCATTATTCAGAAGCACTTGTACAGATGTCAGAGGAAACTGATCAGCGTAGTGCAGTTGAGATTACAATTTTGTTAGGCGAGGCATTGTCAGACGCTGGAAGGACTGAAGAAGCAGTCGAGCATTATCTCGATGGGTTGGCGATGGCTGAGGCAAATGATTTCCGCCCTCTCATCGGTGAGTTGCTGGCCCGCTTGGGTGAAGCCGCACCTGAGAAAGCAGAACGCATGAACTATCTTCAACGAGCACTTACAGTTTTCCGAGAGTTAGGCGCAGGGGCTCGAATGCGCGAGGTCCAAGGCCAGATGCATCGGGCTATTATGGGTGGTCATTAGAATCCAGGTTGCTCCACCTGCAAAGTGACATTTCCGTCTTGTAAGACGACCCATAATGTGTCAATTCCGACCAAACTCACGACGCCAGAATGTGTAGTTGCGGCAGCTCCTGAAATTGGCTGACTTGAGCGATACACCTCTCCACTGTCGGAAATATGCACGGCATCGTCGGTTAACCACATTTCGATGTTTAGTCCCGCAGCAGTTGATAGATACAATTCCACAGGTTCAGCATACCTTGCGTTTGGATCAAGGCGAGCGGCTTCATCAGCCCTCTCAACTGCAGCACCAACAGAAAGCAAATTTTCATCCAATGCATGTTCAGTCCATCTCTCTTGAGTAGAAACTTCCAGTCCCCAAACCCAGATTGAGAATGTAGTCAAAAACATCAGCCCAAGAAGGAACGTGAATACATAGCCGATTTCAGTGGCAGCTGCATTCTCATCATTGATGAGTTTCTTTGGCATCAGGAACCACCTCCGGTTGTCGAATGGCAGGACAAACTAGCAACTTGTAGATTGAACAAAACTGGTTGACCACCGGCATGATAGACCACTTCTGGCATGGTGGGTGAAGTTTGCACCCAGCCAACATAGTCATCCAACATGTCCAATTGACCAGGGAATGCCAACCAGTCTGAAGAGAACTCGACTTCTGCTGAACTCTCAGCAGCAATGGCAACCGCATAAGGTCCGTCCCATCCACGACGAACTTCATGCGCATTCATCGTAGTTACTTGATCACGAACGTCTAATGTCAATGTGAACTGTAATTCTGAGTTACCTGCGACGGAATCTCTGGTGGGCATGGCTACGGGGACGGTGGCTGCCAGTCGGGGGCCAGGCCCTTCACGGGAAGGTGGTGGAACCAAGACATCGGCTCGGTATTCTGGATGATTGGTTCCGACAAAACCTCCATGGGTCAAAATTTGCAAATCAGACACACTTGAATCGAACGTGTAAGTCAATCTTGGCAAATGCATTGCCCATGCAGAACCAATCGTCACATGTGGTTCATCGCCCACATTACCTCGCAGAGTCAAGGACATACCAAAGAAATGAGATCCATCCCGCCACGCATTTCGGATATCACCACTCTTCAAATTGCCTACAGCATCCCATGGCAACTCAACATCAATCCATCCCGATGC
>MDTG01212642.1_pt1 | contig 15520 bp, 16 predicted proteins | sample 811421 | NCBI WGS metagenome assembly MDTG01 (sample SAMN05326645, study PRJNA326480) | marine metagenome | isolation source: seawater | place: Pacific Ocean: South East | collected 2011
AAAAAAGGTAAATATAACTACAATAATAATAAATCCGTAAAGGAAGTTAATAAAAGTATATTTAAAAAAATAAATAGTAGATCTTTTGATTATGCTGTTTTAGAAAAATATAATTATGTAAAAGGAATTAAGCTAGACATAGATTGGACTGATCTTGGTAATTGGTTTGAGATATTAAAAATTTTTAATAAAAAAAAATCAAAGTATTTTAAGAAAAAAAATCTTTTTAAGCGGCCTTGGGGTCATTACATTAATTTATATCGTGGAAAAGGATTTCTTATTAAGGAGTTGTTTGTAAAACCTAAAGGAATATTAAGCTTACAAAAACACTATCATCGATCTGAACGTTGGTTAATTACTAAAGGTAAAGCAAAAATTACATTAGATAATAAAATATTTTTTAAAAAAATAAATGAGACTATTTCTATCCCCAAAGGCTCCATACATAGAATTGAAAATAATTCAAAAAAATCAATTAAAATTATGGAAGCTCAAATAGGAAGTATTCTTAAAGAAACTGATATAGTTAGATTCAAAGATATATATGGAAGAGTTAAATAATTTCTAATTCTATTGGCGTATGATCTGAAGGTTTAGTTTTTGATCTAGGTTTTTTATTAATATTAATAAATTTAATATTATCTATTAAATTATTTGAGACTAAAAAGTGGTCTATCCTCATACCATAATTTTTTTGCCAAGATCCAGCAAAATAATCCCAAAATGTGTATTCTTGTTTTGATTTATTAAAGAATCTGAAGCTATCAATAAAACCAAAATTAATTAATTCTCTAAATTTTTTTCTTATTTCAAGTTTAAATAATGCATCGTTTTCATATCTTTTTGAATCGTAGACATCAATCTCCTCTGGAATAACATTGAAATCTCCTGAAATAATTATATTAGAATTAAATGAAAGTTCTTTTTTAATTGCCTTATTGAAGGAAGTTAGCCAATTTTTTTTATATTCATATTTTTCTGTGTCCACAGGATTCCCGTTAGGCACATAAATATTAATTAGTTTAGTTTTTTTCTTTTTGATAAAAATTTCTCCTGTAATTACTCTTGATTGTTTTAGTTTATCTTTAATAAAGTTATTACTAATATTATCAATTTTTTTTTTTGAAATAAAAGCCACACCATTATAGCTTTTTTGACCAAATACGTAAGAATGATATCCAATGTTTTTAAAAGTCTCTGAAGGAAAATCTATATTTTGGGTTTTAATTTCTTGTAGAAATAAAATTTCAGGATTTGAGTCTTTGATATAATTAGTTATATTGTCAATTCTTGCACGAACCGAATTTACGTTCCAAGATACAATTTTCATTATACAGAAAATGATAAACCGCAACCACAAGATGAAGAAGCCTGAGGATTTTTTATAGTAAAAGAATCTCCTATCATTTCCTTTTTATAATCAATAATTGAGCCTGCTATAATATTTAATGAATTTTTGTCTATTATTGTATTGTTAAATATCAAATCATCTTTTTCCTTTTTATTATCAAAGGTAAAAGAATATTTAAATCCAGAACAACCACCGCCCTGAACGGAAATTCTAAAGTATTTATTTGAACTATTTTCTGAAACTATTTTGTTTATTTGTTTTGTAGCATCTCTAGTAAATTCTATTTTTTTTATCGCATTCATAATAAAATGTAGTATACATTTTATGATGATTTTATGCAAAAAAATTCAATAAATGAATATTCTAAGTTAGCTACTCCTATAAAATCTAAGGGAAGACTGTACTATGAAAAAAAAAGCTCTTTAAGAGGTTTTTATCAAAGAGATAGAGATAGAATAATCCATAGCACGGCTTTCAGGAGATTAAAACACAAAACCCAAGTTTTTGTTAATACTACAGGGGATCATTTTAGAACAAGGATAACTCATTCACTTGAAGTTTCTCAAATTGCTAGAACTTTAGCAAAATATTTTAAATTAAATGAAGATCTTTGTGAAACCATAAGTTTAGCACATGACCTTGGTCACACACCTTTTGGACATGCCGGAGAAGAGGCTTTAAATTTATGTATGAAAAATTATGGAGGATTTGATCATAATATTCAAACTATAAGAGTTGTTTGTATTTTAGAAAATAAATATTACAAATTTAAAGGATTAAATTTATCTTTAGAAACTTTAGATGGGTTGATAAAACACAACGGACCCCTATTTAATCAAAATTTAATTGATAAAATTTTAGGAAAAAATTTTTTTAAAAAAAAAATTATATTTAATCAAAGTCCCTCTTTAGAAGCTCAAATTGCTTCTATTTCTGACGATATAGCTTACAATAGTCATGATTTAGAAGACGGTTTAAAAGCAAATCTTTTTACTATTAAAGATTTACTTAAAATACCAGTTCTTTCAATGATTATTAAAAAAAATGTTAAAAAAATTAAAAAAAACAATAAAGAGTTAGTTATAAGAAAAATCGTTAGCGAAATTATTAACACAATGGTTAAAGATGTTATCATAAATACCAATTTACAAATTAAAAAAAATAAAATTAGATCTGTTAAAGAAGTTTATAAGTGCAAGTATCCGATTGTGAGATTTTCTGACAAAATCAAAACATTTGATTTGTCAATTAAAAATTTTTTAAGAAAAAATATGTATTATAGTAAAGAAGTTTTAAAAAATACTAACAACGGAAAACATATAATCCAAACACTTTTTAATAAAATAAAAAAAAATCCAAAAAAATATTTTAATCTCAAAACTAATAAAAAAGATAAAAAAGAAAGAGTCATATGTGATTTTATTGCTGGTATGACAGATAGATATGCTATTAATTTATACAATAAAATAAAATGAATATTTTCAAACACTATCTATATTTAATTAAAGAGTCTATTTTATCCGAAAAAAATATCCTTAAATTGGAAAGTACTAATGAATTTAGAGGGATAACGTTAGAAAGCCCACCTAGTGAGTTCGATTTTGATTTATCGTGTAATGTTTCATTAATATTAGCAAAAAAAAACAATCAAATTCCAAAAGAATTAGCTAAAAATATTAAGAAAATTCTTTTAAATAAAGTAGAGGATTTTATTGAAATTGAAATAGCAGGACCAGGTTTTTTAAATATAAAACTTTCTAAATATGCTTTAAAAAAAATAATAGAAAATATATTTGAAAATAAAAAAAAATATGGTTCGAATCCGAAAAATGAGAGTTATAATATTGAATTTGTATCCGCCAATCCCACGGGCCCAATGCATGTTGGACATTGCAGAGGAGCAATTTACGGAGATGTACTAGCTAATTTATTAATATTCAACGGTAATGAAGTTACTAAAGAATATTATATTAATGATTATGGAAATCAGATTAATAATTTTGCTAAATCTGTATACTTAAGAATTAGAGAAATCTTGTTTAATGAAGTTTTTGTTATTAAAAAAGATCTTTATCCTGGTGAATATATAATTGACATAGCTAAAAATATTTTAAAAAATTCAAATAATAAATTTGAAACATACGATAAAAATAAAGAATTTCTTATAAATGAGTCATTAAAATATTCAATGAATATGATTAAAGCAGATTTAAAAAAACTAGGCATTGAACATAATAATTTCTTTTCAGAAATGGAATTAGTAAAAAAAGATTTAGTGCAAAAAACAATTAATAAATTAAAAAAAGGTAACTACGTAGTAGAAGGATTTTTAAAGCCTCCAAAAGGTGAAGAGCAAAAAAACTGGAAACAGACTAAAAGATTAATCTTTAAATCTACATCTTACGGAGACGATACTGACAGAGCGTTGCAAAAGAATGATGGATCTTGGACTTATTTTGCAAATGATGTTGCTTATCACATGGATAAAGTTTCACGAAATTATAATCATTTAATAAATATACTAGGAGCAGATCATACTGGCTATATAAAAAGAATTACAGCTGCTGTAAGTGCAATTTCAAATAATAAAATCAAATTAATTTGTAGAGTTTGTCAATTAGTAAAATTATATAAAGACGGAAAACCTTTTAAAATGTCAAAAAGATCTGGAGATTTCATTTCAGCAAATGATTTATTAAATGAAGTTGATAAAGACTCAATAAGATTTATGATGCTCAATAGAAGCAATGATGTTGAATTAGACTTTGATTTTAATAAAGTTTTAGAAAAAAATAAAGATAATCCTGTTTTTTATGTTCAATATTGTTTTGCAAGAATTAACTCTTTAATGAACTTAACAAAGAGAGATTTTGATGAACAAATTCATTTTAACATTGATAAGGTTGATTTAAATGTTTATGAAAAAAAAATATTAAGAAAAATTTTTGATTGGCCAAAAATTCTTGACACTGCATCAAATAAATTTGAGCCTCACAGAATTCCTTATTACTTATACGATCTTGCAACATTATTTCATTCATATTGGAGTAAAGGTAATGAAAATGAAAAATATAAATTTATTTCAGATAATAAAATAAAAAATGAAAATACTTTATTAGTTATTAAATTAGTTTCTATTGTAATAGAAAATGGTATGAAAATATTGGGAGTTTCTACACCAAAAAAAATGTGATGACTAAAAACCTATTTTCCTTTTTTTTATTTATAATTATATTTTTTTTTTTCTATTTTGTTTTTTCTCAATATATTTCTGAAAATAACAAAAAAAAAACAAATATAGATAGAACTAATATTGACAAAATAATTTCTGATCAAGTTCACAATATTCCTTTGTTAAAAAACGATACCGAAGATATAATTATATATAATAATGGATTTAACAACATTGATAATCTAAAACCAAAAAGAGAATTTTGGAAGCTATTTAAAAAATGAGAAGAAAAGCTATAATAATTAGTATTTCTGGTCCAAAACTTACATCTAAAGAAAAACTTTTAATGTCTAAAGAGAAACCTTGGGGAGTAATTTTATTTAAAAGAAATATTATAAATTTTAAACAAACTATAAGATTAACTAAATCTATTAGAAAAATTATGAAAGATAAAAAATATCCAATTTTAATCGATGAAGAAGGGGGGTATATAACTCGTTTATCCAGCCTTATTGACAATAAATTCTTTCCTCAAAAGATATTTGGTACACTCTATAAAAAAAATAAAAATTTTAGTTATGCCTTATATAATAATTATATTAGGACTATATCTAAATTTTTGCAAAAATTAGGAATTAATATAAACACTGTACCTGTTTTAGATTTATCACATAAATATACACATAAGATAATTGGAAAAAGAAGTATTTCAGACAAAGTTGATATTGTTAAAAAGCTCGGAAGTTTTTGTATAAAATCTTATAAAGAAAACAAAATATCCACTGTAGTTAAACACATACCTGGTCATGGGCGTGCAACTTGTGATAGCCATTTAAAATTACCCAAAATAACTACCTCCTTATCTAAATTAAATAAAAGTGATTTTAAATGTTTTGAAAACACAAATTCTCATTTTGCAATGACAGCGCATATACTATTTGAAAAAATTGACAAAAAAAATGTAGTAACTTTTTCAAAAAAGGTAATATCAGACTTAATAAGAAAAAAATTAAAATTCAAAGGTATATTAATATCTGATGATATATCTATGAAAGCGTTAAAATACGACATTGTTACTAATGCAAAAAAATCACTTGAAGCAGGTTGTAATTTAACCCTATATTGTGCTGGTAATTATAATGAATCTTTAAAATTACTTAAAGTTATACCTTTTTTAGATACATTCACACAAAAAAAAACTTCAGAATTTTACGAATTTTTAAGTTAAGATTAACATATGGAATCAATCAACAAAAACTCTATCTCAATACAAATTCCTAATTATACAGGACCTTTAGAAGTTCTACTTGATCTCGCAAAAACACAAAAGGTTGATTTAACAGAAATTTCAATTACTAAATTAGCTGATGAATTTTTAATTTATATAAAAAGTACTAAAGAATTAAATTTAGAAACAGCTTCTGAATATTTATTGATGGCTACTTGGTTAGCTTATTTGAAATCAAAATTACTTTTACCGGAGGATGAAGATGATGATTTCAAAGCTTCTGAAGTAGCAGAAAAACTAAAATTACAATTAAAAAAACTTGAACTAATAAGACTTTTATCTGACCAAATGTTACAAAAAAAAAGAATTGGAAAAGATATATTCTTTAGAGGAATGAAGGGAGGTATAAGGTCAATTTACACACCTGTTTACGATATTAACTTATATGAATTATTAAAAACTTACTCAAATATGCAAATGCAAAAAGGTTTTAAAAGCATCAACATACCAAAACTACCTGTATTAACGACTGAGGCTGGAATAAATCAAATTAAAAACAATCTAAATTTAATTAATGACTGGAAAGATTTAAATGAATTAATACCTGAAAATTTTATTAACAATAAAAAAATAAAGAAAACTGGTTTAGTGGGTATCTTTGCTGCAAGTCTAGAATTGTCTAAACAAGGATTAATCTCGATAATGCAAAAAAAAATGTTTGATAAAGTTTTAATTAAAAAAATAAATTAAATGATTAAAAAAAATAAAAATAATGTATTAACTTTTCCAGGAAAAATCACAAAACTTGAAAGACATGTAGAAGCAATTCTTTTTGCTGCTTCTGAACCTCTTGATATAGAGACTATTGAAGATAGAGTCAAAAGCACCACTGGTATAAAAAAAATACTAGAAAAAATGCAAATTGATTACAAACAAAGAGGAATCAACCTAATTTGTATTAAAGATAAATGGTCTTTTAGAACTTCTGAAGATTTATTTGGTCTAATGTCTTTACAGAAATCTACTCAAAGAAAACTTTCTAAGGCAACTGTAGAAACCCTTGCTATTATCGTTTATCATCAACCTGTTACTAGATCTGAAATAGAAGAAATTAGAGGTGTAGCTTTTGCTACAAATACTCTGGAAATATTATTGGAGCTTGATTGGGTCCGACCTGCCGGAAGAAAAGACGTGCCAGGAAAACCCATACAATATTCAACTACAGAAAGTTTTTTAAATCATTTTAACATTCAAAAGTTATCTGATCTTCCTACGGTTGACGAACTTAGTTCAGCTGGATTAATTGATACAACTACTATTGACTCTTCTATTTTTGGAACTGGTAAATTTTTTAAAGAACAATCATCATCAAAAAAAGATAATATCTACTCAGATATTGAGGATGCAATAAGTAAAGCGCCAAAAACTGACAAGTAAAAAAAAGCTATTTATTTAATCAATATAATTGTATATTAATTAAGTATGGGAAATATTGGTTGGACAGGAATAATTATAATTGCAGTTTTGATAGTCATCCTTTTTGGTAAAGGTAAAATTTCTAGCATTATGGGTGATCTCGCAAAAGGAATTAAAAGTTTTAAGAAAGGTATGTCTGATGACAACCAATCGTCTTCAAACGATAATTTAAAAGACGATTCAAATAACACTGATTCTGAAAATAAATAATTAATGCCTCAAATAGGTTGGTTAGAGATTTTATCTGTTGTTATTATTGCTATTTTAGTTTTAGGTCCAAAAGAATTTCCTATCGCTCTAAAAAAAGTAGGTAGTTTAATTAGCAAAGCTAAAAATTATTTTACCAGTGTTCAAAAAGAAATTTCCTCCGTTACTGAAAATCTAGAAACAGAAAATATTCGTGATAACATCAATAAAAATAAAAAAGATTTAAATAATAAAAAAGATGAATGAAAAAAATAATCAAAATACATTCACTAGTCATTTTATAGAATTAAGATCAAGACTTTTAAAATCTGTATTATTTATATTATTAGTTTTTATAATTTCTTACACATTTGCCGAGCAAATTTATAATTTTTTAGTTGAACCTTATGCAAATGCTGTAAAAAATGATGGTACAAATAGGAGATTAATTTTTACAGCTTTACATGAAACTTTTTTGACTTATCTAAAAGTAGCTTTCTTTTCGGCAATTTTTTTAGGTAGCCCTGTTTTGATCATTCAATTGTGGAAATTTATTGCGCCAGGTCTTTATAAAAATGAAAAAAAAGCTTTATTGCCTTACCTTATCTCCACTCCAATTTTATTTTTATTGGGATCACTCTTAGTTTATTATTTGGTTATGCCATTAGCAATTAAATTTTTTTTGTCATTTGAAACTAATTCTCAAATGACAACTTTACCAATTCAGTTAGAAGCTAAAGTCAATGAATATTTATCTTTAATTATGAGATTAATATTCGCCTTCGGAATAAGTTTTCAATTACCAGTCTTATTAAATCTCTTAGCGCGAATTGGAATTGTTAATTCACAATATTTAAAGAAAATTAGAAGATATGTTGTTGTAATAATTTTCTCTGTAGCAGCTTTATTAACACCACCTGATCCAATTACGCAAATTGGTTTAGCAATACCTTTACTATTATTATATGAATTATCAATATTTACAGTAAAGTTTACAGAAAAAAAAGAGTCAGATAATAAAAATGCATAATTTAAAAGAAATACGTAAAAATCTACTATTATTTAAGAAAAAAATTAATGATCGTAATATTGATATAAATTTTGATAATTTAATCGATTTAGATAAAAAAAACCGTTCATTTATTCAAGAGAAAGAAATTTTAGAAAATGAAAAAAAAAATATTTCAAAATCAAAAGATAAAAAAAATTTTGATAGGTCAAAGAATCTATCTGAGACTATTGAGACAATAAGCTCTAAACAAAAAAAAATTCAAAATGAAATTAATAATATTTTAGCGTCTCTGCCTAACGTTGCTCTAGATGATGTTCCAATAGGAAAGGACGAAAAATCAAATAAATTAATTAGAAAAATTGGAAAAACAAAAATGTTCAATTTTGAAATAAAATCTCACACTGAATTAGGTGAAAAAAATTTTGGTATTGATTTTAAAACTTCAATAAAACTTTCTGGCTCAAGGTTTGTTGTCTTAAAAGATAAGTTTGCTTTGCTTGAGAGAGCTTTAATAAATTTTATGTTAGACACACATACAAAAAAGTATGGATATATGGAGATTTCACCTCCTTTGTTAGTTAACGAAGAAGTGATGTTTGGGACAGGGCAGTTGCCAAAATTCGAACACGATCAATTTGAAGTAAAAACCGACAATAATTTAGATAGAAAATTTTTAATACCTACAGCTGAAGTTGTTCTTACAAATCTTGTTAGAAATGAAATGATTGATTTAAAAAAATTACCCCTGAGATTTGTTGCTGCAACTCCCTGTTTTAGAAAAGAAGCCGGTAGTTACGGAAAAGACACAAAAGGAATGATAAGACAACACCAGTTTTATAAAGTTGAATTAGTAAGCATTTTAGAACCTGAAAAATGTAATAGTGAACTTGATAGAATGATTAATTGCGCAGAAGAAATTTTAAAATTACTTGAAATACCCTATCAAGTTTTAATGCTATCAACTGGTGATATGGGTTTTAGCGCTGAAAAAACTTTTGATATAGAGGCATGGATACCTTATGAAAAAAAATACAGAGAAATTTCTAGTTGCTCATCTTGTGGAACTTTTCAATCAAGACGTATGAATGCTAAGTACAAAGGTTTAAAAGGATCAAATTTTTTGGGCACTCTTAATGGATCAGGACTTGCTGTAGGAAGACTTATGATTGCTTTGATAGAGAACAATCAAAACAAAGATGGAACAGTAAATATTCCAAATGTATTAAAAAAATATATGAATAATTTGGATAAAATATAAATATTCTCTTGTTAAAGGAGGTCTTTTATTATAATTATTCTTTATTATGAACAGTCAAATTGGCCAATTTATTCCATTAATATTAATTTTTGTAATTTTTTATTTCTTTTTAATAAGACCACAACAAAAAAGAGTTAAAGAACATAAAGATATGGTTGCTTCATTAAAAAGAGGCGATGAAGTTATTACGTCTGGCGGTATTATTGGTACTGTCGATAGAGTAATGGAAGATGATCGCATTGAGGTTGCTATATCTGAGGGTACAAAAGTTCAAATTATAAGATCAACTATAACTAGTTTACTTAAAAAAGAAGAAATAAAAAAATAATTCTTTTTCGTGTTAAATTTTTCAAAAATAAAAATTTTTTCTATATACTTTATTTTTTTATTATTTTGTTTTTTTACTTTTTTGAATTTTCAAAGCAAAGATAGAACTATATTGGATAAAAAAGTAAATCTTGGCCTAGATTTGCAAGGTGGATCATATTTGTTATTAGAAATAGACACCCAACCTCTTGTAGAAGATAGAATTCAAGATAAAGTTTTACCTTTAAAAAAATTACTTAAAAAAAATAATTTATCATATTCAAATTTTGTAATTCAAAAAGATAAAATATTATTTGAAATGCAAAGCAATAACTTTAAAAAATTCAATATTTTGTTTAATGATAAAAAAAACAATTTAATTAATCCTTATATTTCTAAATACAACTCTTATGAATTAGATTTATTTTATACAAATAATCAAGCTTCAATATCTTTTTCTAAATTTGGTCTTCTTACAATTAACAATTCTGCCTTAAATCAATCTATTGAAATAATACGAAGAAGAATTGATGATACTGGTACGAAAGAACCAACAATTTTACAAAGAGGAGAAAAAAGAATTTTAGTAGAATTACCTGGCTTAAAAGACCCTGAAAGAATCAAGCAACTTCTTGGAAAAACTGCTCAATTAAATTTTAGATTAGTCTCTGAAAATAATGAGTTCGGAGCTGAAAAATTATTATCAGAGAACGGTGAAGAGCTTGTTGTAAGTAAAAGAATAATTATGAGCGGTGAAAATCTTGTAGATGCTCAACCACGTTTAGATAATCAGTCAAATCAACCTAGCGTATCATTTACTTTAGACAGAGTAGGAGCACAAAAATTTGGAAGAATTACTACTAATAATGTGGGAAAAAGATTAGCAATTGTTTTAGACAATAAAGTTATTAGTGCTCCATCAATCAGAGAGCCAATAACTGGAGGTAATGGAAACATATCAGGCAATTTTACTTTTCAAGAGGCAACAGATTTAGCTTTGCTTTTAAGATCTGGTGCTTTGCCAACACCTTTAAATATTGTTGAAGAAAGAACTGTTGGTCCTGATTTGGGCGAAGACTCTATAAAATCTGGAGCTATGTCCTTAATAGTTGGTTTCTTGCTTGTTATAATATTTATGTTTTATAAATATAAATTATTTGGATTAATAGCTAATATTTCTTTAATCACTAATCTTTTAATGCTTGTAGGAATTTTAACCATTTTAGAAGCCACATTAACATTACCAGGCATTGCTGGTATAATACTAACTGTTGGTATGGCTGTTGATGCTAATGTACTTATTTTTGAGAGAATTAAAGAAGAACTAAAAACTGAAAAATCTTCCATATATGCTTTTGATATAGGTTATAATAAAGCTAAGATTACAGTATTAGATGCTAATATCACAACATTGATAGCAACCATAATTTTATATGTGTTTGGTTCTGGTCCAATAAAAGGATTTGCTGTAACGTTAGGTATCGGAATAATAACAACTCTTTATTCAGCATACTTTATAGCAAGACATTTAACATCTTGGTTTGTTTTAAAAAATAAAGAAGAAAAAATTATACTATAATGGACGCAAAAATTAATTTTTCTTCTCATTTTAAAAAAGCTAATTTTTTTTCTTTAATTTTATTTTCTATCAGTATCTTATTAATAACATTTAAAGGATTAAATTTTGGCATTGATTTTAAAGGCGGAACTTTAATAGAACTAAGAGTTGTTGATCAAAAAATAGGAATTAAAGATATTAGAGACTCCTTTAGTTCAAAAAATCTAGGAGATGTAAATGTTAAAGAATTCGGTCAAAAGGGAGACTATTTAATTAAAATTGAACAAAAATTAAATTCAAATACAAATTTTATTCCTGAATTAAAGAAAACAATTATAAACAGTTTGAATACTGAAGTTAATTTTAGACGAGTTGAAAATGTAGGTCCTAAAGTTAGTGCTGAATTGTTAGAGTCTGGTTTAATAGCAATTACTTTATCATTAGCAGCAATGCTTTTTTACATTTGGATTAGATTTGAGTGGCAATTTAGCTTAGGTTCAATAATTGCTCTTTTTCATGACGTTATTATTACTATTGGAATTTTCTCTTTATTGTCTTTTGAATTAAATCTTTCTATTATAGCAGCAGTGTTGACAATAGTTGGATATTCTATGAATGATACTGTTGTTATTTACGATCGTATAAGAGAGAATTTATCAAAATACAATAGAATTAAAATTGAAGAAGTAGCAAATATTTCTATAAACGAAACTCTTTCTAGAACAATTATTACTTCTGGAACAACACTATTAGCGTTATTATCTATTTTTTTACTGGGTGGAGAAATTTTAAAAGGTTTTTCATTTGCAATGATACTTGGTGTTATTATTGGAACGTATTCTTCTATTTTTGTTGCCTCACCGATTTTGAAGTTTTTGAAAGTAGATTCTAAAACTATGGAAAAGAAAGAAGAGAGATTAGTACCTTAGTCAAGCAGTTTTCTTAATACTAGAATTCATCAAAAGTTCTTTAATAAACTTTCCTGTATAACTTTCATTGTTTTCAGAAACTCTTTCTGGAGTTCCTTCAGCTATAATATTGCCACCCTTAATACCTCCTTCTGGTCCCATATCAATTATGTGATCCGCTGTTTTAATTACATCTAGATTATGTTCGATAACCACTACTGTATTGCCTGTATTTGCAAAAGCTTGTAAAATTTCCAGTAGTTTTTTTATATCGTGAGAATGTAATCCTGTAGTTGGTTCATCAAGTATATACAATGTCCTTCCTGTTGGTCGCTTAGACAATTCTTTTGCAAGTTTAATTCTTTGAGCTTCTCCTCCGGATAAAGTAGTAGCTTGTTGACCAATTTTCATATAACCCAGACCGACATGTTTAAGCGTTATAAGTTTTGATTTTATATTTTGTATATTCTCGAAAAATTCACAACCTTCATCAACTGTCATATCTAATACATCAGCAATATTTTTTTGTTTAAATCTTATTTCTAGAGTTTCCCGATTATATCTTGCTCCCTTACAAGTATCACAAGGTATAAACACATCAGGCAAAAAATGCATTTCATAGGTTATTACACCATCTCCTTCACACGTTTCGCATCTTCCACCCTTAACGTTAAAAGAATACCTACCAACTTTGTAGCCTCTGGCTTTTGATTCAGGAAGCGCAGCAAACCATTCTCTAATTGGTCCAAAAGCACCAGTATAAGTTGCTGGATTTGATCTTGGTGTTCTTCCGATTGGTGATTGATCAATATCTATTATTTTATCAATTAACTCAGTTCCTTTAAAACCTCTAAAAGCTTTAGGGACTTTTCTTGATTTATTTTTGTTCAACATTAAATTTAAAGCATTATATAAAGTATGCAATATCAGTGTAGATTTTCCACTACCTGAAACTCCGGTTACACAAGTAAAGGTGCCTACTGGAATTTTTAAATTGACATTTTTTAAATTGTTTCCTGTTGCCCCACTTATTTCTATAAATCTTCCATTTTTTGCTATTCGTCTTTTTCTAGGGACTGAAATAAATTTCTTTCCAGATAAGTAATTTCCTGTAATGCTATTATTATTTTTAATAATATCATTAACTGATCCCTGCGCAACTATCTTTCCACCATTTAGACCTGCTTCTGGACCTATATCTACAATATGATCTGCATTTTCCATTGTTTCAATATCATGTTCAACAACTATGACAGTGTTTCCTAAATCTCTAAGTTTTTTTAAAGCCGTAATTAATTTTTTATTATCTCGCTGATGCAATCCAATAGAAGGTTCATCTAAAACATAAAGAACACCTGTTAAACCCGAACCTATTTGAGAGGCAAGTCTTATTCGTTGAGCTTCACCTCCAGATAAGGTGCCCGATTCCCTTGACAATGTCAGATAGTTCAATCCTACGTTTAATAAAAAATTTAACCTTTCGTTAATTTCTTTTAAAATATGATGAGCAATTTTATTTTCACGATCTGAAAAAATTTTGGTTAAATTATCAAACCATTTTTGAGCTTCATCTATAGATTTGGAAGTGATTTCACTTATATTTAAAGAATTAATTTTTACGCAAAGCGCTTCTTCTTTTAACCTGTGTCCTTTGCATTTTTCACAATTTGACTCGCTTTGATATTGGGAAATTTCTTCTCTTTTCCATTCGCTGTCTGTTTCTAAATATCTTCTTTCGAGATTATTAATAACTCCTTCAAAACTTTTTTTAGTTGTGTAAGCTTCATATCCATCATCATAAAAAAATTTTATTTCATCCTCATCTGATCCGTACAAAATAATATCTTGAATTTTCTTAGGTAGCTTTTTCCAAGATTCGCTCATAGAAAACTTATAGTGCTTAGCAATAGACGATAAAGTTTGCACATAATATAAAGAAGTAGATTTTGACCAAGGAGCTATTGCCCCATCTTGCAAACTTTTTTTCATATCAGGCACAACTAAATTAGGATCTACATTTAGGTTGTGACCAATACCTTCGCATTCTTCACAAGCTCCATAAGGCGAGTTAAAAGAAAATAATCTTGGCTCGATCTCTTCAATAGTAAAACCACTTTCCGGGCAAGAAAATTTTGAAGAAAAAGTTATACTTTCAGTTTTCCTAAATTTTTTTGGTACAGTTTCATTTTCATATTCAACTATTAGTATACCATTAGATAGATTTATCGCAGTTTCAACACTGTCAGCCAATCTATTTCCAATACTTGCATTTAAAACGATTCTGTCCACGATTATTGAAATTTCATGTTTTATTTTTTTATTTAAATTTGGAAAATCGTTTATATCTAAATATTTTCCATCAACTTTAATTTTACTAAATCCTCTTTTTTTATAATTTAAAATTTCTTTTTTATATTCACCTTTTCTACCTCTGACTACTGGTGCCAATAAGTAAATAGTACTACTTTTCGGTAAAGTTTTTATTTTATCTACCATTTCACTAACAGACTGTGAAACGATAGGTTTACCTGTAAAAGGAGAGTAGGGTATACCTACACGAGCATAGAGTACTCTCATATAGTCGTAAATTTCTGTTACCGTTGCTACTGTTGATCTCGGATTTTTTGAAGTATTTTTCTGCTCAATAGATATAGCTGGACTCAATCCTTCAATAAGATCGACTTTAGGTTTTTTCATTTTATCTAGAAACTGGCGGGCATATGCAGATAAACTTTCAACATAGCGCCTTTGACCCTCTGCATAGATAGTATCAAAAGCTAATGATGATTTTCCGGACCCAGAAAGACCTGTAATCACCACAAGATTTTCTTTTGGTATATCTAAAGAAATATTTTTTAAGTTATGTTCTTTAGCACCTTTTATAACGATTTTTTTCAACATATTTTTCTGTTTATAAGAATATTCAGCTTATATTTATTATCCAATTATGATATATATTAAATAACAATATAACTATAAATCACAAACTAATTCTAAAATATTATGGCTGGTAGTTTAAATAAAGTATTATTAATAGGTAGATTAGGTGCAGACCCCGAAATTAA
>MDTG01338168.1_pt1 | contig 15520 bp, 15 predicted proteins | sample 811421 | NCBI WGS metagenome assembly MDTG01 (sample SAMN05326645, study PRJNA326480) | marine metagenome | isolation source: seawater | place: Pacific Ocean: South East | collected 2011
AACTGATTTAGCAAATAGAATACATGGAATTAATTTTACAAAAAAAGTAATTCAGATTGGTTTTATATGGGGAATTGCTGTCTCATTATATTTTTCATTAAGTGAATTTGATTTAATTTCTTTAAGAATTGTTATTGGCTCAGGTATTGCTTTTCTAACAGCTCAATTACTTGATGCTAATATTTTTAATAAATTAAGGGATCATAAACATTGGTTCATTCCTCCCTTTTTATCTTCAATAATTTCCTCAGCAATTGATACAATTTTATTTTTTTCAATTGCATTTTATGGAACTGAAGTACCTTGGATCACATTGGCATTTGGGGATTTTATAGTAAAAATTTTAATAGCAATGTTGATGTTAGTTCCATTTAGATTAATTGTAAAAAATATTAATTTAGTTCAGAGTTCTTTTTTTAAAGGGTGAATTAATGAATAATTCAACTAATTGGTCTACCATTGCATCGCCAAGTTCTTGAACGTCTGCAATTTTAATTGCTTTCTCGTAATAATTTGTTACATCATGCCCAATTCCAATTGCATTAATTTCTATTTCTGAATTTTTTTCAATCCAATTCACAACTCTCTTCAAATGTTTTTCTAAATAATTTGCCTGATTCACTGATAAAGTTGAGTCGTCAACTGGTGCTCCATCAGAAATAACCATAACAATTTTTCGTTCTTCTTTTCTTTTCTTGAGTCTATTGTAAGCCCATAAAATCGCTTCTCCATCAATATTTTCTTTCAGAATTCCTTCTTTAAGCATTAAACCCAAGTTATTTTTGGACCTACGCCACGGTGTATCCGCGGACTTATAAATGATATGACATAAATCATTAAGACGACCAGGTAAGTCCTTCTTTTGTTTCATCCAAAGCTCTCTACTTTTGCCACCCTTCCAGTTAAGAGTCGTAAAACCCAAGATTTCAACTTTCACTGAACAGCGTTCCAACGTTCTAGATAAAATATCTGCACAAATTGCAGCAATAGTTATTGGCCTTCCTCTCATCGATCCTGAATTATCAATTAGTAAAGTAACTACAGTGTCTTTAAAATCTATATCTTTCTCTTTTTTATATGAAAGTGAATTAAATGGATCCATAATTACTCTTGGTAATTTTGATGCATCCAATAAACCTTCTTCAAGGTCAAAATTCCAGGATCGATTTTGTTTAGCTAAAAGTTTTCGTTGTAATTTGTTAGCTAGTCTTGAAATAAAAGATTGCAAAGAAGATAATTGTATATCGAGGTTACCCCTCAATTTTGATATTTCTTCATCAGTAATTAGTTCATTTGCTTCAAGTATTTTATCATATTGATTGGTAAACACTTTATATTTATTGACGCCACTATTTGTTTGTTTTTTTACTCTTGTTGTCTGAATATCTTCATCTTCACTATCTTCTAATGCAATTTCTTGATCATTTAAACTAGGGTCAAAATCAATTTCAGGTACTAGATTTTCCATATCAAATTCAGGATTCTTAGATTGTTGATTTTCCTGTTCTTGCAATTGATGTTTTTCATTATCCTGCTCTTTATTATCTTCATCATTTTCGTTGTCATTTTGAGTATTTTGAGGATTTTGATTTTGATCTTGAATTTCCAAATCATTTATTATTGAATTAACTTTTTTTCCATACTCCTTTTGATTATTTAAACTTTTAGTGAGTGAAAGTATTTTATTAGCAACTTTATTATCAAATATTTCATTCCATCTTTTAAAATCTTCTTTTTTGTTATTTGGAACAGAAAAATTCATCACTTTACTTCTTAAATATGCTTCAAATGCATCCGCTATGAAGTTTTGAGAGTGAACATTGCTTTCTGATATCTTTTTTTGATAAAATTTATTAATATTATTTTTTATTCCTTTGTATTGATCGGAACCAATTTTTTCATACCTTATTTTTTCTGCAATATTATAAATCGTTTTGCTAATTGTACCTGTCGGTTGATTTTTATTTAAAATATTTTCATCACTATACTTTATTTTTAAAGCTTCACTATCCGATAAAACTCGTGCTTCGAGAATCTCTTCATTATTATCAGCTGAAATAATTTTTGGCCTACAAATTTTATCAAATTTTTCTTTCTTTTCACCAAAACTACTTCTCGCAATTGCTTTAGCTGTAGAGTGAATTGCTGTTTTATATTTTTCTAAATATGGATGGTCAGCCATTTATTTTAGAGGTTTTTTATCTTCTGTTAAGATGTCTTCACCAAAACATCTTTGATAATACTCTGAAATAATAGGCTTTTCTAGTTCATCGCATTTATTTAAAAAAGATATTTTAAAAGAATGTTTAAGATCAGAGAATATTTTATAATTGTCAGCCCACGTCAATACTGTTCTTGGGCTCATTACAGTTGAAATATCACCATTAGCAAAACCATTTCTCGTAAGATTTGCTACTTGTACCATATTTTTAATAATTTGTTTTCCGTCGCTATTATTTAAATAATCACATTTAGCTAAAATAATCTCTTCTTCTTTCGATGGATCTAAATAATTTAAAGTTGTTACGATATTCCATCTATCCATTTGACCTTGGTTAATTTGCTGGGTACCATGATATAATCCTGAGGTATCACCTAGACCAATTGTATTTGCTGTAGCAAACAATCTAAATGAGTCATTTGGTTTGATGATTTTATTTTTATCTAATAAAGTGAATTTACCATCACTTTCCAATACCCTTTGAATTACAAACATTACATCTGGTCTTCCAGCATCATATTCATCGAAGACTAGAGCAACTGGGTTTTGCAAAGACCAGGGCAGTATGCCCTCCTTAAATTCTGTAATTTGTTTACCATCTTTAATAACAATTGAGTCTTTACCAATTAAATCAATACGACTAATGTGACTATCTAAGTTTACTCTTACACAAGGCCAATTTAATCTTGCAGCAATTTGTTCTATATGAGTAGATTTTCCTGTACCATGAAAACCTTGCACCATTACTCTTTTGTTATTAGTAAAACCAGCCAGGATGGCAAGAGTAGTTTCTTTATCAAAAATATAATTATTATCGATTTCTGGAACATATTCATTTTTTTCAGAAAAAGCTGGTACCTCTAAATCACTGTTAATATTAAAAGTTTGTTTTACTGAAATTTTCAAATCTGGTTGTTGTTCTGCTAACATTAAGTTTTTATTACCTTTTGTTTATCACTAAGCGATGTTTTTAAATATGAATAAGCTATAGTAATTTCTTTTAGTTTCTCTTCATATTTTTTATCGCCAGCATTCATATCAGGGTGATATTTTTTCACAAGTTTTTTGAACTGCTCTTTGATAGCAATCCAAGAGATATTTGGTTTCAATTCCATTTTTCTCAATGCTGTGATTTGTTTTTCTGTATATTTTTGATTTTCATTACCAATTGTTTTTTTAAATTTAGATATATTTAATAATTCATCTTCAATTGCATTATTCCATAATTTATGAAAAAAATTATCTCTAGAACCGAATTTTTGTGTTTTTCTATGACCAACTATATCCTTAAAAATAAAATCTTCGATTTCATTTTGCGACATCCCTTCAAAAAAATCCCATTTTTTATTATATTCTTTGACGTGTTCCTCACAGAACCATAAAATTTTTTCATCTTTTTTTGATGGAGCTTTAAATTCCCCTAATTCATCGCAGGAATTCCAGTCACATTTTAAATTCTGTTTTTTCATGTATTTTTCGTAATGAAAAATACATAAAACTTTATATTCCTTATTTTTTTTGTCTCTTACAAGAACTTCTTTATATCCTCGTTCTGAGCAATTCTTATTTTCACAGTTTTTATTCATTCATGATATATTATAAAAAAAAAATGAATGCTGAAACACTAATTAAAAAAAAATTAATTGATAATTTGGGCTTAAAAAATGTTGATGTTCTAAATAATTCTCATTTACATAAAAATCACGTGCATTCACCTAAAACTGGCAATAGCCATTTCAAGATCATAATTTATGACAAAGATTTCTTTAAATTATCTAGAGTGAGATCACACCAAAAAATCTATGATTGTTTATCTGACGAAATGGACAGTTTCATCCATGCTTTAGAAATTGAAATTATTGAGACTTAGCGGATCTATCCAAAAAAACTTTTATTTGCGTAATCTGATTTTTGTTTTTGTTTAGTATTTCATAAATAATATTATTAAATTTAAATGTTTGACCAACATCTGGTAATGCTTCCGTTTTATAAATAATATAGCCTGCTAATGTAGAGGCATTATTTTCTGGAAGCTGCAGATCAAGCTCCCTATTAATATCTCTTATATTAACATCACCTCTAATACGATATTGATTGTCATTTATCCTTCTAATACCTATCGTTGAAGAATCTTTCTCATCAAAAATATTTCCAACAATTTCTTCAATAATATCTTCAAGGGAGATTAATCCCATTAACTCTCCATATTCATCAACAACAAAAGCAATTTTTTCTTTTCTATTAATAAATTCATTTAACTGATCTTTTACTTTGGTTGTTTCAGGGATGAACCAAGGTTTAATAATACTATTTTTAATTTTATTAATTTCTATCTGTCCAGAATTATCTAAATTACTTAAAATATTCTTCGCATGAATAATACCTAAAATGTTATTTGAACTATTCTCCCATACAGGTATACGGCTAAAAGAACTTTTAGCAATTATTTCATAAATTTTATTTGTTTCGTTGAGATCTAAAGAAAAAATATTTTTTCTGTGCGTCATAATTTTTTCAACAGTTATTTCTTTTAAATCTAGTATTGCATTAATCATGTCGCTTTCATCTTTATGAAGATCTCCCTCATCCTCATGCATGTCGATTATATTTCTAATATTTTCCGTTGCAGAAAAATCATTTTTTTTGTGATCAATGCCAAAAATTTTATAAATAATTTGATTAATAATTTTTAGGATCAAAATTATTGGGTAAAATAATTTAACAAATAAAGTTAGAGGGCTAGAAAAAAAAAGAGCAAACCTTTCTGCTTTTATCAAAGCTATGTTTTTTGGTAAAACTTCAGCAAAAATAACAATTAAAGATGTCATTACAATTGTAGAATAAAAAATTCCATCACTGCCAAAGTACTCAATTAAAACCGCTGTAGCTAATACAGAAGCAAAAATATTTACAATATTATTTCCTACTAATATCGAGCTTATTAAGTCATTTTTATTATCAATAAGATTTAATAGTTTTTTTGCTCGTTTATCTCCCTTATTGGCTAATTTGTGAATTTTACTTCTATTAACAGATGTCACAGATGTTTCTGATCCAGAAAACATTCCAGAAATTATGATTAACAAGGTAATATATAAGATTGGTAAATAGTTAGTAATTTCCATTTTTAATATCTTTTTTAATTAAAGGAATAAAACTATTTCTTAAAGTAGTTTCTTTGATAAAAGATTGTCCAATTTTTTTTAATAGAATAATTTTAATTTTTTTTCCTAAAGATTTTTTATCATTCTGCATAACCTTAAAAACTTTATCGATATTTTTTAATGTTACAAATTTTTTGTATTTAAAGTTAAGTTTTAATTTTTCATATATATTTTTTATAATTTTTAAATCATTATTTTTTAAATGGCCTAAATTATTCGATAATCTTGATGCAAGCATCATTCCAATAAGAACGGCCTCACCATGAGTAATTTTTTTTGAATATTTTGTTACGGTTTCAATAGCATGTGCGAACGTATGACCAAAATTTAAAATTGCCCTAAAATTATTTTCAAACTCATCTTTTTCAACTATTTTTGATTTAAGCATACAACTTTTATAAATTGCCGTTGAGATTGTATTTTTATTATTACTTTTGTTCTTTAATATAATCATACCATTAATTTTGAGCCAATTAAAAAATTTTTTATCTAGTATTAATGAGTATTTTAAAATTTCAGCAAAACCTGCTGAAATTTCCCTTTTCGGTAAAGTTTTTAACGTATCTGTATCTATCAAAACAAAATTTGGCTGATAGAAGGTTCCAATAATATTTTTTCCAAATGTATTATTTATACCTGTTTTTCCACCAACAGCAGAGTCTACTTGCGATAAAAGTGTTGTTGGTATTTGAACAAATTTTATACCTCTTTTATATATACTAGCTGCGTAGCCTGACAAATCTCCAACAACGCCACCTCCAAGACCGATAATACAATCATTTCTATTAAAATTATTTTTTGATAAAAAATCTGTAATTTTAATCAGATAAGAGTTTTCTTTTATTTTCTCACCATCAGGAAGTATAAAAGTATATGTATTTTTTTTTTTTAAATTTCTTTTAAGATGATTTAAATACTTTCTTGGAATTTTTTTTGTACTTATAATTAATAGCTTATCTGAGGTTTTTAAATATTTTTTTTGGTATTTAAAAAATTTATTTAAGATATTTTTACCAATAAAAATTGGATAATTTTTTGTTTTAGTTTTAACGATCAAAGTTTTCACAATTTTTTTATAATATTTTCTACAATTGTCTTTTTGTTATCAGATTTTGTCTGAATTGTATAATCTGCCATTTTATATATAGGTTTTCTTTTATCGTAAATTTCTTTAATAGATTTTTTTAGATTTTTATAGTTCAAAAGTGGCCTTCTATTTTTTGATTTATTTAATCTTTGGTAAATTTTGTCTAGTCCAGTGTTAATCCATATTGATATAGCGTTTATTTTTATCTTTCTTCTAATTTTTTTATTTAAAAAACCTCCACCACCAATCGAAATAATGCTAGGTTTTCCATTTATTAATTTACATGATATGTTTTCTTCGACCTCTCTAAAAAAAAATTCACCCTTTATTTGAAAAATTTTAGGTATTTTCATTTGATATTTCTTCTCAATTTCTTCGTCAATATCAATAAAAGTAAGGCCCAACTCTTTGGCTAATTCTTTACCCACAGAGGTTTTACCTGACCCCATCATGCCGATTAAAACTATTGTTTTTAACATTACGTGTGATTAATAATAATTAATAACATATTTTTGACCAAAATGTTTATAAAACGTTATTAAATGATTAAAAAACTTATATTCAAAAAAATTTTACCTTTTTTAGTAATAGTTTATGGTGTCATATATTTGGTAAATTATTTAGATATTTCGCCTGAAATAAAAAAAATTAAAAAAAAACTTTCTAATGATATTGTTATTACAATTAAGTAAGAGATTTTTTATTTCTCTAATATTAATCTCTTTTTGTCTAACAAACATTTCTTTTGCAGAACCTAAAGATATCTGGAAAAAATCTAAAGAAATTAAAATAAGAGAGAGTAAAGAAAAAAAAAAAATAGAGGATAAAGATTTAAATAAGGATTTACCACAAACTATTTTTGATAAAGAAAAATTAGATCTTAGTGTAAATAAAATTAACCAGTCAGATAAAATTCAAGATAAAGAAATTATTTTTGGATTATATGAACCTCGAGAAACAAATATTGGTTTAAATTTTTGGTCTTTAATTGACCAAAATACTTATGATCTTTTTGTTAAAAATATATTAAAAAAAAATAACAAAAGCCTGATTGCTATCTCTGAAAAAATTCTATTTACAAAAACTAATCTTTCTAGTTTTTCAGATAAAGGTACACAGCATTTAGAATTTGTTTCAAAGTGGTTAATCAAAAACCAGAAAATGGAACTAACTGACAAAGTGGTAAATCAAAATAAGATAATAAATAATAATTCAGAATTAATTAAATTTTTATTTACGTATTATTTATCTCAAGGCCAAACAGATAAGGCATGCAAATATGTAAATTTAAAGAATGCATCAGTTCAAAGTATTGAGTTAGATAAATTTAAGATTTTTTGTTTAGTGCATAATAAAAAGATAAAACAAGCTCTCAGCCAACTTGAGTTGACCCGCGATGAAACAAATTCTTTAGATAGTTTTTTTATAGAAAAAATAAATTTTTTAACCGGGGTAAGTGAAAGAAGGGGTGCAAAAAATTTTAATAACGTATTTAATGCTCACTTAACTTTGAACGCAATTAATGATTATGAAATTAAATTTCAAGATTTTTCAAAAAATAAAGAATTGAGAAACTACTTTTTCAAAAGTGGGATAGCTAACAAACTTTTAGACGAAACAATGAAAAAAAGTTCGTCTGATGACAAACAAAAATTAAATCAATTAGTTATTTTTTTAGAGAGATCAGCAAATGACGATTTATATCAAAGTGAGAAAATTTTAGAAATTTATAAGAAATATAAATTTTCTTTTGATCAATTATTTAGAGTTGATGACGCTGTAAAAAACTTAAAAAGACCAGAGTCACACGCAATTTTATATCAAGCTATGCTATTAGCACAAAAACCAGAAACAAAAATAACTATACTAAATAGTTTAAAGGAAAAATTAATATTAAATGGTCTAGAAAAAATCGCTGAACCAGTTTATTTTAGTGAATTGAGCAAGATCTCGACAATAAGAAAAGATCTATTGGACAAAAACCTTGTTAAGCAAATTGAAACTTATAATCAAAAAATAAACAAAAATAACAAAGATTTTGACAACAATTTTATATACTCATCAGAGTTAAAAAAATTACTGATTATTGGAATAAATAAAAAAAATAAAAAAAAAATCCTCAAATTACTAAACAAATTTGATAAACAAATAAAAAATAAAACATATCAATTAAATAATAAAGATATTGCTTTGATAAATTTACTCAAAAGAGAAAAAATTGATTTGCCAGGCTCGTTAACAAAATTTATTTATAATAAAAAAGTTTACATACCCAATGAAATATTTAATGCACTTGAGAAAAAATCTAACAATGAAGCGCTTATTAAAACATTAATTTTTTTAGGAAAATTAAATGAAAATGATATTAACTATACTAGAAATATTTTAGCAATTGTGAAGGTTTTTGATAAGATCAAGCAAGAAAATTTAAAGAAAATATTAATAGTTAACGAATTTAGCTCGTAGAAAAAAATGAATTATTTAGATTTTGAAAAAGACCTTAAAATACTTGATGAAAGTCTTGAAGAATTAAAAAATCCTTTTAATCAGGCTGACGGTTTATCAGCAGTAAAAAGTTCAAAAATAAACGAAATAGAAAATAAAATTAAGATTAAGATTGATGAAATCTACTCAAACTTAGACGGTTGGAAAAAAACCTTATTAGCTAGACACGAATTTAGACCAAAATCAGAATTTTACATATCTTCAATTTTTGAAAATTTTCAAAAACTATCAGGAGATAGAAGCTTTGGTGAGGATCAATCAGTAATTGCAGGATTTGCTACAATTAATAGAAAATCAGTTTTAATTATTGGGCAGGAAAAAGGGAATGATACTCAGTCTAGAATAACTAGAAATTTTGGAATGATGAAGCCAGAAGGATATCGTAAGTGTATAAGGTTAATGAGACTAGCTGAGAATTATAATATTCCAGTCATAACGATGATAGACACACCTGGTGCTTTTCCAGGTAAGGGTGCAGAAGAAAGAGGTCAGGCTGAAGCCATAGCACAATCCATTAACTGCTGCCTAGATCTTAAAGTTCCAATTATTTCTATTATAATTGGTGAGGGTGGATCAGGTGGTGCAATCGCTCTTGCAACTTCTAATAAAGTTTTAATGTTAGAGCATGCAATTTATTCAGTGATATCACCTGAAGGCTGCGCTTCAATTTTATGGAAGAATGCAACCAAATCTAAAGAAGCAGCATATGCAATGCACCTTACTGCCCAAGATTTATATGAGAATAAATTAATTGACCAAATAATTGAAGAACCACAAGGCGGGGCTCATAGAAACCCAGAATTAATGTCAAAAGAAATTAAAAAAAGAATAAATGAGACAATTAATTTTTTTGAAACTCAGTCTCCGACAGAAATAATGCAGGATAGAAAAGAAAAATTTAAAACTATTGGCAATAACCTTCAACCGGATATTGTATCTTTTGAGACGATTGGTCAGATGAGTTTTAAAGATATTTTAATAAAAAATAAAATTAAAATAACATTTGTTATTGGTGTTTTAATATTAAGCTTATTTTTTTTACTTTTTTACTAAGCTAGTAAACCACAACAATGTTTATATTTTTTCCCAGATCCGCAAGGACATTTTTCATTTCTTGATACCTTATTTTTAATAATTTTATCATTTTGATCACCTTTCTCATTTATAGCACTTTTTGATAGTTCATCTTTCACTTCCTCTGCGATTGAAATTTCTATATTTGATAAAAATATAACAATATTTTCTTTTATTTTTTCTAATAAATTTTGAAAAAGAGTAAAACTTTCTCTTTTATACTCATCTATAGGGTTTTTTTGACCATACCCTCTAAGACCAATAACTTGCCGTAGTTGCTCTAGATATTGTAAATGGCTTCTCCATTCAAAATCTAAATTTTGTAAAAATATTTTTTTTTCTATATCCTTATTTACTTCATCTCCAACTTTATCAATTCTACTTTTTCTTTTTTCTTCAAATTTTGTTTTTAATTTAATTATTTTATCTTCACTTTTAAGCTTAATAAATGTTTCAATGTCTGAATTATTAAGTTTGTCTCCTAAAATTCTCTCAATTTTGGATTTTAAAATACCTTTATCCAAATTTTCACTAGATAATTCTGTATAACCAATAATAACTTCAGAAACGTCTTGGAAAAAATTATCAGTTATATTGTAAATATTATTAGTTTTTAAAATCTCAAGCCTTTGCTCATAAATAACTTTTCTTTGATCACTCATAACATCATCAAATTGTAATAGAGATTTTCTTATTTCAAAATTTCTTCCCTCAACTTTCTGCTGAGCTTTTTCCAAAGCTTTATTTATCCAGGGATGATCAATACTTTCACCTTCTTTTAGACCTAGTTTTTGAAGAATTGTATCAATTCTTTCTGATCCAAAGATTCGCATCAAATCATCTTCCAAGCTTAAAAAAAATATTGATTTACCTTTATCTCCTTGACGTCCTGATCTACCTCTTAATTGATTATCTATTCTTCTACTCTCATGCCTTTCGGTACCAATAACAAGTAAACCACCAGCATCCATTACCTGATTTTTTTCTTTTTTATATATTTGTAACTCATTATCTATGTTTTTAGATTCTGCTTTTCGAAGTTCCAAATTTCCACCAAGCTGAATATCTGTTCCACGACCTGCCATATTAGTTGCAATTGTAACTGCACCTAATCTGCCAGCTTGGGCAATAATTGATGCTTCTTTCTCATGGTGTTTTGCATTTAGAACGTTATGAGAAATATTATTTTTTTTTAAATTGTCCGAAAGTTGTTCAGATTTTTCTATACTTGTAGTTCCTACTAAAATAGGTTGCCCGATTTTATTTGACTCCTTAATATTATTAATAATGGCAGAAATTTTTTCTTTTTCGGTTCTATAAATTTGATCATTTAGATCCTTACGTTCGACCGATACGTTTGTTGGAATATCTACTACATCGAGCTTATAAATATCGAAAAACTCCTGAGCTTCTGTCATAGCTGTACCTGTCATTCCAGATAATTTTTTATACATTCTAAAATAATTTTGGTAGGTAGTAGAGGCAAAAGTTTGATTTTCACTTTGTATCGGCACACCCTCCTTGGCTTCAATTGCTTGGTGCAAACCATCTGAATATCTTCTTCCATCCAAAACACGGCCAGTGAATTCGTCTATAATTTGAACAGAGTTGTCTTTTATAATGTAATCTTTGTCTTTTTGAAAAATTACGTTTGCTTTTAAAGATTGGTTTATGTGGTGCACTAAAGATATATTTCTTGGATCATAAAAATTTTCACCTTTTAATAAATTTATCTCTTTAAGTTTCCTTTCTACTTCATCTATACCTTCATCGTTTAATGTTACGTTTTTATCCTTTTCATCAACTTTATATAGATGATTGCTTAGATCTTTGATAATCTTATTACATAAAAAATATTCTGTTGAAGATTCTTCGACAGGTCCTGAAATAATCAAAGGTGTTCTAGCTTCATCGATCAGAATACTATCAACTTCATCAACAATACAATATTTAAATCCTCGTTGGACCATCTCATTTAAAGATAATTTCATATTGTCTCTTAAATAGTCAAATGCAAATTCATTGTTTGTTCCATATACAATATCAGACTCATATATTTTTTTTCTTTCTTCGTCCGGTGTCTCACTTGTAAGGCATCCAACAGTTAAACCTAAAAAATTATAAATCTTACCCATCCACTCTGCATCCCTTTTAGCCAAATAATCATTCACTGTTATTATATGAACACCTTTACCAGTAAGTGCATTTAAAAAAGCAGGTAGAGTAGCCACTAAAGTTTTGCCTTCACCTGTTTTCATTTCAGCAATTTTTCCCTGGTGAAGGACGATGCCACCCATTAGTTGGACATCATAATGTCTTTGACCAATTGTTCTTTTGCTTGCCTCTCTAATTAATGCGAATGCCTCTGGTAAAATATCGTCAATATTTTGATTATTATTTGCTTTTTTTTTTAAATTAGCAGTTTTTTCTAATAACTGTGTATCAGATAGCTTTTCAATATTTTTTTCTAAAGAATTTATTTGTTCAACAATTGATGAAAGAGCATTTATTTTCCTATCATTTGTTGAACCAAATATCTTATTTAAAAAATTGAATTTCATAATTATATATTTTTTATTAATAGCAAATTCTGCCTATGTATCTTATAAACCCTTAAAATATCAACTTTTAAACTTATGGATTTAAAACTTAAAAAATTTTTTAAAACCCAATTTCTAAAAAATAAGGGTTCTTTTGTTAATTTACCAGTATTAGATGGAGTAAAAATCTCTTCATCTAGCGCAAATTTATACAACAAAAAGACCAGAAATGATTTATGCCTTTTTTACTTTGAGAATGGAGCAAGTCATGCTGCAGTATTTACAAAATCTAAAGTTGTTGCAGAGTGTATAAAATGGAACAAACAACAGAAAACAAAAAAAGTTAAAGCTTTATTTATAAATACCAAAAATGCGAATGCCTTGACGGGCGAACAAGGGTTTAATTCATTAAAAACCATTAGAAAAGAAGTCTCGAAAAAACTAAACATTAAAGAGAAAGAATTTTATTTCGCATCAACTGGAGTCATTGGTGAAAAATTTCCAATTACAAAAATTAGAAAAGCTTTACCAAAACTTTTAAAAAAAAATAAGATTTCGTGTGCCAAAAGTTGGCTACAAGCTGCAAAAGCAATTATGACAACAGACACAATTCCGAAGTTAAGTAAAAATTATTTTTATATAAATAAAAATAAAATAAATATAGCCGGTATTGCTAAAGGTTCTGGAATGATTTTTCCTAATATGGGTACAATGTTAGGATTTATTTTTACTGATTTAAATATATCTAATAAATTATTAAAACTAGCTTTAAAAAATAATTTAGACAGCACTTTTAATGCTATTTCTGTTGATGGTGATACATCAACAAATGATATGGTTTTTCTTTTTTCAACTGAAAAAGTAAAAAATAAAAAAATAATTAGCGCCAAAGCAAAGGAGTTTAAAATTTTTGAAAGTAAATTAAATAAGGTTATGCTTTCATTGGCAAAACAAATAACAATTGATGGTGAAGGGGCAAGTAAATTTATAGAGATATATGTGATTGGAGCAAAAAGTAAAAATGATGCAAAGCAAATAGCTTTCTCAATTGCAAATTCCCAATTATTTAAAACTGCAATCGCAGGCGAAGATCCAAATTGGGGAAGAATATTAATGGCAATTGGAAAATCCAATTCCAACACAAACGTTAGCAAAATTAATTTGAAATTGGGTGGTCAATTTATTTTTAAAAATGGTAATATTTCAAAACAATATAAGGAGAAAAAAGCGTCTAAATATATGAAAGGAAATGAAATAAAAATATTAATTAATCTTAATCTTGGTAAGTCAGAATTTAAAGCATATAGTTGTGATTTAACTCATAAATATATTTCGATCAATACAGATTATAGAAATTAAGTGAATTATATTTTCGTTTCAATTTGTATTTTAAAAAAAAAAAATAAAATTTTAATAACTAAAAGGCCACCCCATAAATTTTTTGGAGAATTTTGGGAATTTCCAGGAGGAAAGGTAGAGGACACCGAGACCTTTGAAGAAGCTGCAGCACGCGAATTATATGAAGAGCTTGGAATAAGAATAAATATCAAAAATTTGAAAAGCTTGGAGATACTAAATCATTCTTATGATAAAAAAAATTTTATAATTATGAATTTGTTTTGTTTGAATAAATGGACAGGAAAAATAAGAAACAAAGATACAAAAAATTTTTTTTGGGTAAAAAAAACTGGACCTTTCCCAAATAAATTCCTAGATGGAGGTTTATTAATTTTAAAAAAGTTAGAAAATCGATATTATAAATTATGAAAAATTTTGTTATAATCTTAATAATTTTTATTTTTAATGGGTGTTCAAATATGGATCTAAGAGATTACAAAGATAAAAAACCAACACTAAAACTTGAAGAATATTTTGATGGAAAAACAATAGCCAGAGGCGTATTTGAAGATCGGTTTGGCAACATTAAAAAAAGCTTTAAAGTATTTATAGATGGTTCTTGGGACGGCCAATTTTTAATTTTAAAAGAAGATTTCATTTATGATGACGGAACAAAAGATTATCGTGAATGGAAAATAGAAAAAGACAAAACAAATTCAAATGCCTATTCTGGATATGCAGAAGGAGTTATTGGTATCGCGAGTGGTTATGTAAGTGGTAATGCATTTAATTGGAAATATGCCTTTAGACTTCAAGTGGGTAAAAATAAATTTAAAGTTAAATTTGACGATTGGATGTTTTTACAAGAAGATGGATATTTAATAAATATTGCAAAAGTAAAGAAATTTGGAATTACTTTAGGCCGTGTAATATTGTTTTTTGAAAAAAAATAAATTTGATGTTGAAAAAAATTAATTGAATATTATTTAATATTAATGATCAAATATCTTCTTAAATGTGATTGTGGAGTTGAATTTGAAAGCTGGTTTTCAAGTTCTAAGGAGTACGATAGTTTAGAAAGAAAAAAATTACTATCGTGTCAATGTGGTAAATCTAAAAACATCTCTAAGCAAATTATGTCACCACAAATTGCATCAAAAAAAGAATTAAATTCAAAATTTACAAAACAAGAAATTTTTTTAAAGACAGTAAATAAAAAGCTCAGAGAGTTAAGAAACTATGTTGAAAAAAATTCAGAATATGTCGGTGAAAATTTTGCATCTGAGGCAAGATCAATTCACTATGACAAAAAAAATATTAGAAGCATTTATGGCAAAGCTACAGAAGAACAAACAGAGGAACTTTTAGAAGAAGGTATCGAAGTAAATACATTGCCTTGGGTTAATAAATTAGATAATTAATTTTTTTTAAAATAACACATATAATTTACATCGGTATCATCACTTAACTTCCATTTATTTTTGAATGGATTAAAGATGACACCTTTAGTTTCAACATGTAAGAGGTAATGTTTAGAAACTTTATTTATTATTTCGTTTGGTGATATAAACTTTTTCCAATCATGTGTTCC
>MDTG01014151.1_pt1 | contig 15519 bp, 12 predicted proteins | sample 811421 | NCBI WGS metagenome assembly MDTG01 (sample SAMN05326645, study PRJNA326480) | marine metagenome | isolation source: seawater | place: Pacific Ocean: South East | collected 2011
AAGAATCCATTTAATTTTATAAATACTAATATTATTGGGACATATAATATTCTTCAATCATTAAAGACTCTCCAAGACACTCTTCCTGATGATTTTATATATATACATGTTTCAACTGATGAAGTTTTTGGAACTCTATCCTTTGAAGACAGCCCATTTAATGAGCAGTCACCCTATCAACCAAATTCTCCATATTCTGCCTCAAAAGCTAGCTCTGATCTTTTGGTCCGGGCTTGGAATGAAACATACAAAATGAAAATGGCGATCACTAATTGCTCAAATAATTATGGTCCATGGCAAAATCCAGAAAAACTGATACCTAAAATTATTTTTAATGCGATAGAGGATAAGCCGATTCCAATTTATGGCAATGGTTTAAATGTTAGAGACTGGCTTCATGTTACAGATCATGTAGATGCTTTGCTATCAGTTTCACACTCTGAAGAATTATTTAGCAGATATACTATTGGCGCCAATCAAGAAATATCTAACATCCAGCTTACTAAAGTGATATGTGAGCATCTCGACCAAAAAAGACCAAAATCAGAATCCTATTTTAACCAAGTTGAATTTGTTAACGACAGATTAGGACATGATCTAAGGTACGCAATAGATTCATCATATATTTCTAATACTTTGGGATTTAAACCAAAATATAATTTACAACAAGGAATAGAAGAGACAGTTGACTGGTATTTAGATAATCAAAATTGGGTCAAAGGCAAAGTATAAAATTAAATAGGTGCATTTTTATGAAGGGTATAATTTTAGCAGGTGGCATGGGAACAAGACTTCATCCCTCAACGATTAGTGTGTCTAAGCAACTTCTACCTATATATGATAAGCCTTTAATCTACTATCCTCTCTCTAATCTGCTTTCTGCTGGTATCAGGGATATTTTAATTATCTCAACCTCACCAAATATTGGTTTATTTAAGAATTTATTCGGCAATGGAGAGGCGCTTGGTATAAATATTTCGTATGAATCACAAGATAAGCCTAATGGAATTGCTGAAGCATTTATAATTGGTGAAAAATTTATTAATGCAGATGATGTAACTTTGATTCTTGGTGATAATATTTATTACGGCAATCAAATCGTCAATCAGCTTAAAGAGCAAGCATCTGTTAAGTCTTATGGCGCAAAAATCTTTGCTTACAAAGTTCAAGACCCTGAAAGGTATGGAGTTGTAGAATTTGATATAAATAAATCTGTGGTTTCCATTGAAGAGAAGCCAGCTGAGCCAAAATCTAACTATGCGGTTACAGGACTATATGTGTATGATAATTGTGTATGTGAGCTTGCTAAATCACTGCAACCGTCAGAAAGAGGCGAATTAGAAATAACAGATTTAAATAATTTATATCTAAGACAAAATAAGTTAGAGGTTCTACTGCTTGATGCTGGGACCGCTTGGCTGGATGCGGGGACTCCAGATTCGTTGCTAGAAGCCTCATCTTTTGTACAAACCATTCAAAAAAGGCAATTAATTCAAATAGGATGCATAGAGGAAATTGCCTATAAACAAGGTTTCATTTCTTCAAAAGCATTTGAGGAAATTGCACGAAAAGCTCCTAATAATAAGTATGGTGACTATCTTAAAAGTCTAATAAAAATATAAAAGGATAGACTGAGCTAATCTTTTTTTTCTATTGAGTTAGTTTGCTTGACTGTAGCTATATAGTACAGAGCTAAAATAAATGGATAACATAAAGCAAATCTGTATCTTACAAATGTCCCCTCATTAAATAATAATAATGAATAAAGCATAAGGGAGATCAATAGAATAGCACTTAAATATATAAACTCTTTGTTGCCCAATAAATCATATTTTACTGCAATAAATATATAGATAGATATCAACAAAATACTTTCAAAGAACTGGATAGGATAAAAGATACCTGACCATGAATTAGGTAAAGGCATTAAAAGCAATTTAGGTAGCCCAATTATTGAAATCCAGATTAGCTCCCACATAGAGTGCAATTTTAAACTCTCAGCAAGGCCAGCCCCATAGAGTGAAAATGCATAATATCCATAAATTCCATTACCAAAATCCATATCCTCAGCTGCAAAACCAAGGCGATAGTAATTTACAATCTCTAAAATCATCTCTTCAAATACAAATGCTACGATCAAAATAACAGATGAGTACAACAATAAAGAAAACCGACTTTTATTTGCCCTAAAGACCAAGCATCCAATAAAATAAACCAGAAAAAAAGCAAACATTTGCACTTTAAGAATAGATAAAGGAAGCATCATTAACAAAGAAATAAAATAGTTGTTTTTAAGCATATTCAGTAAGAAAAATACTGAGGCTATAATTATTAATGTTTCGCGTAATGATAGAGAGGAATACAATAGAAGGCTAGGAACTAGAAAAAAAAGTAGCAGTATATTTTCGTCTTTAAAAAAAAATTTCTTGAGTATGAGAAATGATAGAAATAAAAAAAACTTATTTGCAAATGCAAGAGATGTTACTGTCATAAAATTTGGAATTGGTGCAAAACCAAGAAATGATGCAGTAAAAGTAATAGGATTAGTAGGAATATTTAAAGCACCACTTAACAGAGAAAGTTCAGCTTCTTGTAATGCAATAAAGGGTATTGAGATGCCCTCTGATTTCAAGGACATTAACTCAGATGCATATGTAAACTGATCAGGAAAAAGGAATGGAGAAAAAACAAAATAATTTAAAACCAATGGAAGGAAAAATATTCCAGACCACACAATCAATGAGTTTGCATTAATGAGCCTTAATTTATAACAAATAGAGAGTACTAAGATTAAAAAACTATAATTCGCTAATTCAAAAATGTAATATTCTAAACTTCCTCCATAGTTAATATGTTTAAAATATTCATTTACCATAAATCTTCTTTATTATTTCTTGCAAAATGAAACATAATTGATGCAACAACAAAAATAATAAAATTTGATATAAAGATTGCAAAAGTATTAGGGGAAACTGGGTATTCGCTTGAGTAGGGAGGATCGATAAAATATATATGATATGGCATATCATTATCTAAGGTGGCAATCTTTAAATACTCGCTATTGATCGTACCAGCCAATGAAGCGGTAATAGATGAATTTCTTGAAGCTGCTAATTGCCTAGAAGTTCCCTCAATAATTGCTTGAGATTTCTGTATAAGAAACTCTTTAGCGTATCGATCTGATTCCAAGATTAATTCATTAATAAAGTCTAGGCCAAATTGCTGATCGTCAGTCATGATCGATACGGTAATATTTGATCCTGCAATTTCCTTTTCAATAGAAACAGCAGCAGAGATAAAATTTTGTAAATCATGAGGGGAGTAATAGTTATATAAGTCATATCCAAGCAAGAAAGACCCCAATCGGTCAGAAAGTTTTTGACGCTTAGGTATTTTATTGAAATCTTTATCAGGGTCACCGCCTGCGTATATTTCTGTTGCCCAGCCCTTTTCCCACATTCTTTGTGCTATCACATATGAATATAAATTAGAGCTAAACTCATCTAACATATCTCCTTCAGAAGACATTATAGAGATTAAACCTGCTGCATTTCCGCCAACTGATTGATTGTTAGATGAACTTTGCTGAGCCTCTCTTAAAGTGGCAGATATATAAAATTGGGGAATTGTAAATTGTAAAAAGCATAAGCTGAAAATTATAGAGGCTATGCCAAGATTTAATGAAGATTTCCTCCAAACATAGTCAAAGAAAAATTGCTGTAATATATGTATTTTATCTCTTATATCAAATTTTTTAAGGAAGCTCATATCTAAAATATATTTTAAGGTTAATTTATAAAGCACAGTATAGTACTGAGCTAGCTGTTATCAAAATCTAGAAGCGCTATTTGGTTGATTCAAGCCAGCTTTGAAACATTAATATACTCCATATCTTGAATGTCCAATCTCTTTTGCCGCTAAGATGTTCGTTCCAAATTTTGTTTACGTAATTAGGATTTAAGTAGCCCTCATTAGTGATTCTAGATTGCTCAAGAAGTGAATCAGCCCATTCTTTTAATGGTCCTTTTAACCAGTCACCTAGAGGAATGCTAAAACCTGCTTTGGGCCTCTCTATTAGCGATTTTGGAACATATTTATACAATATCTTTCTTAGGATTGCTTTTCCTTCAGAGTCATTAATTTTCATTTCTATGGGCATTCTCCAGGCAAGTTCAACAATTTTGTAGTCTAGAAACGGAACCCTGGTTTCCAAACTTGCGCCCATTGCCGCCCTGTCCACTTTACATAAAATATCATCAGTAAGGTAGTTTAATGTATCTCTATACATCATCTTAGAGGCAAAATTATTCACCCCATGTTCTGGGAGGCGGTCAATTAAAAAAGCTGGAGTTGTCTTTAGTGATTGAATTTCTCTGTCACTACAAAGAACTAATCTTTTAGCATCTGGTTCAGTGATTAAGCTTTGGAATAAATTTTCTTCCGTATGAACAACACGAAGTCTCGTTGCAAACTTATGTACCTTTTCTCCAAAATGCATGAAGTGACTGTCTTTAGTAAAAATTTTGTTATATTGATAAAATATAAAATCCCAATGTTTGATTGGGATTATGAGCAAAAATCTACCAATAAACTGTCTTAAATATTTTGGTATAAGCGAAAGCTTAGACCATAATTTTGGTGCCATTAAATATCTATTATATCCTCCAAATAGCTCATCACCAGCATCACCAGAAAGAGCAACTGTTACTGCTTGTTTTGCAGATTTACATACAAAATATGTTGGAATTTGAGAATAATCTGCAAAAGGCTCATCATATAAATTTGGTAAATTTGGGATAACAGATTGAGCATCTTTTGCAGTTACTAAAAGCTCTGAGTGATCAGTCTTCAAATGTTTTGCAACCTCATTTGCAAATGGAGATTCATCAAAATCAGGTTCCTCAAATGCAATTGTAAATGTCTTAATAGGTATATCAGTTTGTTTTTGCATTAGCGAAACTATTGCTGAGGAGTCAACACCTCCAGATAAGAATGCACCTAGAGGAACATCAGATAAACTCTGCATTTTTATTACTTTTTCAAGTTCAGTTTCTAAGGCTAACAAAGCTTCTTTAGCATCTGTAAATAAATTTTGAGATGCGGTATTTACAGCTTTATTGAAGTCATACCATCTAGCAATCGATATGCTTTCATAAACAAACGCTTTATCCCCAAGAGAGTGAGGAATTTCTTTCATTTCATGCTTGGGTGGTTCTGTAGATACTTTTAAAATACAGCCTGGTTCTAATTTAAATATCCCATTAAATATGCTCAAAGGGCATGGAACATACATATAACTGAAATATTGTAATAATGATTGTTTAGAGATCGAATTTGAAAAACCGGGATACTTTCTTAATGCTTTTAACTCAGATGCAAAACTAAAAATTGAATTTTTACCATCCTGCACCCATCCATAATAAAGTGGCTTTTCGCCAAATCGATCCCTTATTAAATAAAAATCTTTGCTAACATAGTCCCATAAAGCAATCGAAAACATTCCTCGCAATTTTGGTAGAGTATTCTCTATACCCCAATGATCAAAAGCTTCAAGCAATGTTTCAGTATCAGAGGAACTTTTCCAGTTGATGGAGCCATTTTCTTTTTCTAGTTCAGCTCTAAGATCACGATGATTATATATTTCTCCGTTAAAAGCTATAACTAAGTTTCCTGAGTGGGAATGCATCGGCTGCAGCCCTCCATCTGATGTATCAATGATAGAAAGTCTTCTATGGCCCATGAACAAGCTACTCTCTGTATCAGAAAATATATTTGATGCATCTGGACCTCTATGAATCAATGAATCAGTCATATCCTTTAGAATGCTTTCAGCATCAGAAATACTCATTTGATTTAATTTAAAGAAACCTGTTATGCCACACATTTTTTATTTTTTACTAAAATGCCATTCAACTGTTTCTTTTAGGCCTTTTCTTACTTTATATATTGGCGTGAATCCAAGTAATTTCTTTGCCTTAGAAATATCTGCTTGAGAATGTCGAACATCCCCATCTCTAAAATCTCGATAGATTAATTTTGAGTGAGTAAATTTATTTTTTTTCTTAATAAGCTCTACAAGAATCTTATATAGTTGATTCAGCGATGTCCTATCACCAACTGCAACATTATAAACATTATTTAATGCGATTTTACTGGTAGTAGTTGCTGCCAAGATATTTGCTTGCACTGCATTTTCTATATAACAGAAATCTCTACTTGTATCGCCATCGCCATTAATAAATACTTCTTTATTTTTTATAATTTCATCGATCCATTTGGGTATAACAGCTGCATATGTACTTTTTGGAGTTTGCCTCTTTCCAAAGACATTAAAATATCTAAGACCAATGGTATTAAAACCATATGATCTATAAAAAACATCAGCATAAAGTTCATTCACATACTTAGTAACTGCGTAAGGACTCAAAGGATTTCCAATTAGATTTTCTTTTTTTGGCAATTTTTTATGATCTCCATAAGTCGAACTGCTAGCCGCATATACAAAACTTTTTACGTTAGCATTTTTGGAAGCAAGCAAGATATTCAAGAAACCAGTTATATTACTTTGATTTGTTTTAATTGGATCTTTGATGCTTCTTGGAACGGAGCCAATTGCAGCTTGATGTAAGACATAATTAACACCTTCACATGCAAGCTCACAGGATTTAAAGTTGGAGATGTCACCTTTAATAAATTTAAATTGTGCCCATTGTTTTTTAGTAACTAATGATTTAACTTCAATTAAATTCTCCTCATTACCTGTTACAAAATTATCCATACCAATAACGCTCTGATTCAATGTTAGAAGTGTTTCAAGTAAATTACTTCCTATAAACCCGGCAACACCAGTAATAAGCCAAGTTTTTGGATTCTGCTTAAGAGATTTCTTAATGGACGAGTATGTTTGCATGGAATGATTAGAGCCTTTCATCAACTTCATTTAATGAAAATAAATATTTTAAGTCATAAATTACATGCTTTGATTTGCAAAGTGCTTTGATTTTCTTTATGCCCATTTTTTTAAAATCTTTATGTGGAACTGCTATAACAGCCGCATCATAATCATTAGGTCGTAATTTTTGGATCAAGCTAATTCCATATTCTTTTTTTGCAGCATTAACATCAACCCACGGATCATAAACACTTACCTTGCAATTATATTCAGAAAGTTCATTAATAATATCTATAATTTTAGTGTTTCTAATATCAGGACAATCTTCTTTGAAAGATAGACCAAGAATAAGAATTTTGGCTGAATTGATCTTAATATTTTTTTTCGTCAAAAGTTTTACTAATTGGGAGGATACAAATGATGCCATACCATCGTTAAGTCTTCTACCTGCTAAAATTATCTCCGGTTTATACCCAAGCATCTCTGTTTTGTGAGTTAAATAATATGGATCTACTCCGATGCAGTGACCTCCAACTAGACCAGGCCTAAATGGCAAAAAGTTCCACTTTGTTTCTGCCGCTTTTAAGACTTGCTCAGTATCAATATCCATAAGATTGAAAATTATTGCTAATTCATTTATTAATGCGATATTTAAGTCTCGTTGAGTATTTTCAATTACTTTTGCTGCTTCTGCCACTTGAATACTTTCTGCCTTATATGTACCGGCAGAAATAATTTTTTTATACACTTGGTCAATAAAATTTGCAGATTTTTTATTTGAACCAGATGTTATTTTTTTTATGTTAGGCAGGCGATGTAGCTTATCTCCAGGATTAATTCTTTCTGGAGAATAGCCAATAAAAAAATCTTTATTTACACTTAATTTAGAAATTTTCTCTAGTATTGGCAAGCAATCCTCTTCGGTTGCTCCAGGATATACAGTTGACTCATATACCACCACATCACCCTTCTTAAGAAATGGTGCAACCAAATTAGAAGCGCTCAATAAAGGTCCTAGATCTGGTTTCTTGCTGTTAGTGATTGGTGTAGGGACTGTAATAATATAGAAATTGCAATCTTTTAAAGATATGGCCTCCGATGAAAATAAAATATTTTTAGCCTTCTTCAATTCTGCAGGCTTAGTTTCATTTGTATTATCTATTCCCTTATTTAGCTCTTTGATCCTATTATTATTAATGTCAAATCCAACTACTGGAAATTTTTTACTGAACTCCAAAGCAAGTGGCAATCCAACATAACCAAGCCCAATAACACATATTTTAGTAGATTGAATTCTCATATATTTAGCTCCGTTATTTAAGATAAGAACCTATTCAAAGCTTGAAAGCAGCCTATCTAAAACTTAATGGTAATAATCCTTAAGAGGTACAAATAATTTCTTTTTAAGCATCAAGTTAATCATTTTATTTATATAAAAAATTAATTTTTTTGGCATAAAAATATAAAGTATTACTACAACGTATCTTAAATCAAGCGCTGACTTTGGGTAAGAAACTACTGACCCAACTATTAATTTTTTTGCCCACATTATCTCAAAGTTAGTTCTGAAGCAATGCCAAACATTAGCAAAGATTATCTTAGATCTATAGCTTTGATAGGCTGAAAAAGCATCTTCTGGAAATTCTTTGCTCATAATTAATCTATCTAAACATATTAAATGCATTTCCATATTTTTTCTTATAGCTTTTCCCATATTTTTTTCATGATAACGCATAACAACTAGGGGTAAATCAGAGTAATAAAACTTATATCTAGTAGCTATTCTCCAATACAACGACTCCCCCTCACTAAAGATATCTTCAAATAAAGGAAATTCTAAATATACTTTTGTTCTTACAAGTGGTGCAATTGGTACAATAAAACCATCAGAATAGTCTTGGAATAGTTTTTTTAAGCACAAATCATGAGCTTTTGTTGAAGGTAGCTTTTTCAAATCTCCAGTTTCTTCAATAAGTTGCTTGCCTGGACCATGCACAACGCCCCAATCATCAGATAATGTAGAAAATATTTTTACCTGATGCTCTATTTTTAGAGGGAGATAGTAATCGTCTGCATATAAAAGACTAATAAATTCTCCTGATGCAGTCTTAGCAGCTTGATTTTGACGCAAAGAAATTGATTGATTTTCAGCATAATCAAGAAAGATAATTTTAGGATTAGATGCAAACTTTTTAATAATTTTTTTTGTGCTATCTGTGGAACCATTATCAGACACAATAACCTCAATGTTTTCATATGTCTGATTAAGAGCGCTATTTATTGCATCTTCGATGTACCTCGCTTGATTATACGAGAGAATTATTATTGAAACTTTCGGGTTGCTGCTTTGTATCAAAATAAATAGTCAGGAGAAATTAGAAAGAATAATATCTATCAATTTGCTCATTGGTGAGATGTAAAATATCTTTTTCTTCATAATATGACTTATACCAATTTACAGTTTCAAGCACTGCATTTTCTATATTCCACTTAGGATACCAATCAAGCTTCAAAAATGCTTTGCTTATATCAAGACTCAAGGAATGAGCTTCATGAGGATTATTTTCATCGGTATGATGCGTAATATAATTGCTGCCTCCCCATGATGAACAAAATAGCTCAGTTACATCATGCACAGTTCTAATATCTGTAATATGCGGTCCAAAGTTCCAGCAATCATTACTAAGAAATTTATTTTCATAAGCTGTTTCAGCCACTTTTATGTACCCATTAAGAGGCTCTAAAACATGCTGCCAAGGCCTTGTAGCGAAAGGATTTCTCAGAATTAATTCCTTTTTTTGAGTTAACGCATTATATAAATCAGGAATTAGTCTATCTTTTGAAAAATCCCCGCCTCCAATAACGTTTCCCGCTCTAACAGAGCTAACGCTGGGCGAATTATGTTGATCGTTAAAAAATGATTTTTGATATGATTTGATAACTAATTCGGCGCAGCCTTTACTGCTGCTATAAGGATCATGCCCACCAAGCGGGTCAGTCTCTCTGTAGCCAAATTCCCATTCATTATTTTCATAGCATTTATCAGTAGTAACCATAACTGCAGATTCTATAGATTTAGAATTGCGAATTGCCTCCAAAATATTGATTGTTCCCATTATATTTATGTCATATGTAGCAACAGGATCCACATAAGAGTCTCTGACCAGTGGCTGTGCTGCTAAATGAAATACAATCTCGGGTTGAAAATTATTAAAAACACTCATTACAGCCTTTTTATTTCTTATATCACCATCAATGGTATTTGAAATATTATTAAGTTTGAGCTTTGTATAGAGCTTAGAATTTGCGTTAAAATCAGAGCTAGAAAAACCTTGAATTTGAGCACCAGCCCGATATAGAGAGAGTGAAAGCCATGCTCCCTTAAATCCAGTATCCCCAGTAATTAAAACTTTTTTATTTTTCCAAAAAGATTGATTCATTTTAGTCTATATTTTCTTAAAAATAGTTACACATGTGTAGCTTAACAAGATTAATAATAATTATTTAATAATTTCTTCATATAACTTACCTATTTTTATCTCAGAAAAGTCTCTAGATCTTTCAACCAACTTATCCTTTTCGATAGGATTAGCTAAAGCATTGATAATCGAACGTCCAAGCGACTTGGGATCATCCACTTTGGATAGGTGCCCAAGCTCTCCCTGCTTTAGAATCTCACTTGGACCAGATTTGCAATCAGTGGATACGATATTTAATCCTCTTGACATAGCCTCTACTATAACAACTCCAAAGCCCTCATAGTTAGAAGAGAGGACAAAGAGATCTGCTATATCATAGTACGGCAATGGATCAGAAACCCAGCCTGCTAAAAAAATATTGTTTTCTAAATCCAAATTAATTATTGTTTGTTCAATTTTTTTTTTCTCTTCGCCATCTCCTAATATAAGTAAGGAGACATCTAGGTTAAAATCTTTTTTTAGGCAATGTATAGCTTTAACTAAATTTGTAAAATTCTTCTGCGCTTTAAATCTTCCAACCGCAATAAGTTTTTTTTTACTTGAGGCTTTCCATTTTTGTATGGAGTGATTGATCTGACCAGATTCTTTGAGAGGTTGAGAAATTACAGGGTTGTATATAACTTTAATTCGGCTCTTACTTAAGCCCCTATTTATTAAGTCCTGTTTAACACCAGCTGATACTCCAACAATTAAATGAGCAAATCTATAAAAAATACTAATAGATATATTTTGCATACTTTTGAAAAAGAATGATTTATTTTGGAACTGCTCAGTCAAGTTGCAATGCTCTACAAAGATCAGACGAGTATCTCTAGAAATTATTCTGACAATAAAACTTAAAGAAGTTAATGGCCATACATTGGATATAAAATTATCAAACTTATTTTTTAAAATAAATGAGAATAACTTTGGAATAAGAAATTTCATTTTTGTAACATACAAGCAAACTATTCTAATGTTAGGGTTGATAAAATCCTTAAAATCATTGGCCTCTGACAGAGTCAGAATTGTGACTTGATGTCCTAGAGATTGGAAATGGTTTGCTAAAGATACGATAACTTTTTCGGTGCCGCCATATGCAAGGTCGTAATTCAAAAAACAGACTGAGTTTTTGCCAGCTAAGTCCCTAGGTTGAGCTATATTTTGCATTCATCTCAAGCTCATTAAAACTGTGACAAAAATTCTGCAATTGAGCCATGAATATGGCCAATCATTTCATTGTTTAAACCATGGTGAACTGCTAAAAGAATTCCACCCTTCATGACTCTATCAGCATTTACAAAATCATCTGCCTTGCCTATACACTTAATATTCTTATAGCCTGGCTGCCTTAAAATATTTCCAGTAAAGACAACTCTGGTCTGAATATTTTTTTTCTCTAAAAATATCTGAAGGTCGGTTCTACTAAATGGCGCACTGTCTTTAACTATCATTGGAAAAGCAAGCCAGCCTGTTTCTGCATTTGGATTTTGGACTGGAAGATTAAAATAATTACTGAATTGGTTCAAAAATTCGTAATGACTTTTAAAATTATCTTGTCTTGCTTTAATATTTTTTGATAAGTTTTTAAACTGCACCAAAGCAAACGCAGCGCTAATCTCTGATGGCTCTAATTGATATCCAATTTCCTCAAAAACAAATTTAGCATCATATTGCACACCATCTAGAGCAATATTAAATCTATTTTCAATCGCCTCACTATCATCAAAAAGTGACGAACTTCTTCCCCACGACCTTAGCAGCCGTGCCTTGTCATAAACCGCAGTGGAGTCTGTGACAATCATCCCTCCATTTCCAGCTCCATTAATCACATGAGATCCATAAAAACTTGTAATTGCAGCATCACAATATGAGGCATTTGATTTGCCAAATAATGTTGCGCCTAATGTATCTGCTGAATCGCAAATTATTTTAATATTTGAATCTATGCTTTTAACAATCTGAGTGATTTTATCCCACTCACAAATATTACCCATTAAATCAGGCGCTATAATTGCAGATGTATTTTCATTAATAGCTTCCTCAAGCTGCTCAACATCAATGCAATATGTATCCAATCCAACATCAACAAAATGTGGAATTAAATCGTTTTTTACCAAGCAGCCTACTGTTGTAGCAAATGTAAGAGCAGGAGTTATAACCTCGGAACCTTTTGGAAGATTAAGAGCTTCAATTAAAATATATAAAGCAGAGGATCCTGAGTTAACCATGATGCCTTTATCCTTCTCAAATGAAGTAGAAATTTTTTCTTCAAACAAGCTAACATTTTTTGACATCTGTGTTGTTGTATTTAAAACCTCAACAACCGCAGCAATCTCTTCCTCTCCATGCACCGTGGAGCCGTAAGGCACTCTAATATCTTCAATCATACTCATAAATAATTCCTCAAAAATATATTTCTTAATTTAAATTTTAGAGTTAATTATATTGGAAATCAGACTAATTAGCTTTTGTAAATAAAATAAATTACAGCTAAATTGTTTTGCCAGTAATGTTAGAATGTTAAAAAAAGTTTTACATATGAAAGCAGTAATTTTAGCAGGCGGTCTAGGAACGAGGTTGTCAGAAGAGACTCACAGCAGGCCTAAACCAATGGTAGAGATTGGGGGCAAACCAATACTTTGGCACATAATGAAAATCTTTGAATTCTATGGGGTCAATGAATTTATTATTTGCTGCGGATACAAAGGATATTTTATTAAAGATTACTTTAATACTTTTCATCTAAGAGATACTGATGTTACTTTTAATTTTAAAAATAATTCTACCAATATTATCCGAGGCTCTAAGGAGAAATGGTCTGTGACATGTGTAGATACCGGTGACACAACCTTAACAGGCGGTAGATTAAGAAGAATAAAAGAATTTTTAAATCCAGATGAGCCCTTTCTCTTCACTTATGGTGACGGCGTAGGCGACATAAATATTTCTAAATTAGTTGAATTTCATAAATCTCATAGAAAATTAGCAACAGTCACGGCTGTAAATCCTCCCGGAAGATTTGGAATATTAAATATTAATGAAGCTCAAAAAGTATCTAAGTTTAATGAAAAACCTGATATAGGTAACGCATGGATCAATGGAGGCTTCTTTGTATTAGAGCCATCCGTAATTGATTTTATTTCTGGAGATGATATTCCATGGGAAGGGGCGCCTCTTCAAAAAATTACCGAAAGAAATGAGCTATATGCATTCAAACATCATGGGTTTTGGCAACCAATGGATACAATTGCTGAAAAAAAATTTTTAGAGGACTTATATTTATCAAACTCTGCCCCCTGGAAGATTTGGAAAGATTGAAGGGCTAAATAAATATATCCTTTAAAATATTTGATGAAAAAAATTTTAAGTTAAAAAACTACTATTAAAATGTCCTACTTTAAAAGCATCAAATTTCTTCTTGGAACAGAGTTTAAAAAAATTTTTTTAATGTCTTTTCTTTTTCTTTTTGCATCATTACTAGATCTTCTCGGAATTAGCTTAATAGGAGGATATATCGCGGTTATTTTTGATCCAAATGTAATTAATGTTATTTCAAATTATGAATTCTTATCTTTTTTACTAGCATATACACATAGTGAATTTGTCATATTTGTAGGCTTGTTGCTAATTGGTGTTTTCTGCATAAAATTTATATTTTTGTTACTTACTAACTATGTAATTATTGCATTTGCAGCTTTTGAACAAGCAAAAATACAAAAATTGCTTGTAAATGGAATTATCACTCAAAGCTATGAAAATTTTCTATTGACTAACGCCAGCGAGAATATTTCTTCAATTGCAAATTTCTCTGGAGTTTATAGAGAGGTGCTCCAAGCGATACTTCAAACCATAAGCAATATAATAATCATATTAGTAATTGGTATTTTTTTAGGAGTGACCAGTCTAAGCACATTGTCAGTATTAATATTGATGATGTCTTTAATATTCGGTCTATACAATTTTATGTTTTCTAAAAGAATTTTTTTATATGGAAAAGACTATAGCAATGGTATGAGCGGAATGATCCAAGGTACAACGGAAATATCTAATGGATTGAAAGAAATTAAAACACTAGGTAAAGAAAAATTTTTCCTTTCCTGGATTAGCAGATCTGTAGATCTTGTTGCAAAAAGCGCTCTTAAGATTAATTTTCTTGGATTAATTCCACGTAATCTTATTGAAGTGATTCTGATTGTTTTTGTCGTTTTTATAGTTGCTATTAACATTAATAATTCTGCAACATTGGGTCAGACTTTGTCTATGTTGGGTGTGTTTACAGCAGGTATGGTCCGAATAGCTCCGTTGATCAGTCAAATTCAAACATCATGGAATGCAATTATTTATGGTGAAACCCCTCTCATGAAACTGTCATCAATTATAGAAAATCAAATTTCTGGAGCTAATGGAAATCAGCATACGTTTGAAATAAAATCATCTCTATCTAGCGATCAAAATGAAAGGTTTAGAGAAATGGTGCTAGAAAATATTTCATATAGTTATCCTCAATCAGAATCGAAATCGATAGATAAAATTTCTTTCAGGATTGAAAAAGGAGATTTTATTGGCATTGTTGGGCCATCTGGAGCAGGTAAAACATCACTTATTAATATTATCTTAGGCTTTCTTTCGCCAACCAATGGATCAATATTATTTAATGATAAGGAATTGCAAACCAACCTTCATTCATGGAGAAAAAAATGCGCCTACCTTCCTCAAGATATTTTTTTGATGAATGGTTCTTTGAAAGAAAATATTACTTTAACAAGAGAAAGTGAAAATGATATGTTCCTGGGGCAAGCCCTAAAATTATCTAAATTAGAGGATTTTGTATTAACCCTGCCTGAGGGAATCGAAACAGGTCTTGGTGATAATGGAATTCGGATATCTGGTGGTCAAAAACAAAGAGTTGCTATTGCTAGGGCAATATATCATCAGCGAGAAATTTTACTGCTTGATGAATCAACTTCTGCTTTGGACTCACAAACTGAAAAAGAAGTGATGAATGAGCTCATTGGGCTTAGAGGAGAAAAAACAATAATAGCTATTGCCCACCGAATAACGACTTTGAAAGAATGTAATAAAATCTATAAGCTTGATAAGGGATTATTAAGTGGGCCATTTGACTATAATGATCTAGCCATACAGTGACTTAAACAAAAGATATAT
>MDTG01392352.1_pt1 | contig 15519 bp, 11 predicted proteins | sample 811421 | NCBI WGS metagenome assembly MDTG01 (sample SAMN05326645, study PRJNA326480) | marine metagenome | isolation source: seawater | place: Pacific Ocean: South East | collected 2011
AAATCTTTAAGTGGTCGTGTTTCTTCGGCAACCACTACTAATGGAAAGCATGTTGTTACTTTAGATCGTGAAGTAACTTTAGATACTAACCTTTTTAATTACAAGATAGCTGTTCTTATAACAAAACCTGCTGCTTACTATGTAGGTGAAGATACAATAAGTGTCGATGGAGATGGTATCGGTATACCTCAACAAACTGGTATTACTAGAGGGACTCGAGTTAAAAATGCTTGGTTAGGGGATGATCCAACAGATAGTAATATAGGTAGAACTCTTGGGCCGATAGACACTAAAGAAAAAGCTGCAAATGCATACACAGCAGCTAGTGGTGGTCAGTTAATTGAGTTGAACTGGAAGAAAGACTCTTTTGTAGAAACAATAGCAGTACATAGTTCTGCTGTAGTATCCGGAAAAACAGAAATAACTGTAGATGGTACCTTTGAGACTATACCAGAGGCTAGCTCTATATGGATGCTTGAAGAAACCGCAAAAGTTGGTGGACTGCCAAGTAATTCTTCTCCTGATCTTTACAAGATTTTAGGAATTGCACAAAGCGATAAAAATATTTACAGTATCTCTGCGGTAGAGCATTTAAATAGTAAATATGCATTTGTTGATGATCCTGATTCAATTCTAGATATTTCTGATGATGTTTATGCACCAGAACCTGACATAGTTCCTGCTCCCGCAAATGTTTTTATTCTGCAAAACTCTAATGCTGCTAAACCTAACGAAGAAATAACGATTGAGTGGGAATATCCTGAGTTTGATGCAAGCGGCAAGCCCACAAGTAGATTTTTAGACAGTTTTGAAATTTTACATACAGTTCCTGATAGAGAGAATACTTTTAATTTAGGAAAAAATGCAAGACGCTTTTCGTTAAGAAATGTGCCCGATGGCACCTATATGTTCCGAGTGCGTGCTATTTCTGTTTCTCAGCATAAATCTGCATGGACTTCGTCTCGATATGTAGTTGAAGACCCCTTTGATGATAATGTAAACAGAAATAAAGGAATACAGACAGAAGGATTAGCTTCAAGTATTCCGTTTGTTACAAATGAAAGTGCCGCACAAGGAAACTTTAGAGGCGTATTTGATTCAAATGTTGGAGCCTTTAATGGTAGTAGTAATACTGACGGGTATAAAGTTGGAGATTTTGTTTTAGATTCTTCTAATGTTTATTATTATCTGCCTAGTAGTGGTACTGCAACTAATATTAGTACTTGGAAACCATATCGAGGCGGGATATTTAAATTTAGAGAGGATACAAATCCTGTACTTGCTCCAAGTCGTTTTAGAAGAGAAGAGGCAATAACTTTTACTCCAAACTTTACTCTTGATGTAAATATTCTACGAAGCTTAACATGGCCCGGAGTTACTACAGCAAATGGCAGATACGCTGAACTAGTATTAGATCATAGTACGGCTAGTGATAATTCTGCTTCAACTCCTGCTCTTCGTTTGCTTCACGCAAAATACGATGGAGATCTAGGAATCTTTTACTGGTATGATATAAAAGATTTTATGGACAGTTCAAATACTGGACTAGCTAAATATTGGAATTATTCAGGGGCAACAGTTAGCTTCACAGCAGGAAGCAATAAAATAACTCGTGCTTCCGGTAGTTACGACTTTAATACTCTTAATAATTTAAATAAAATAGTTTTTGCAAAACAACTTGAAACCGGAACAACTAGTTTTACTTCTGGGACAAAAACTATTTCTAATTTAAATTCGAGTACGGTATCCGCTTTAGAAATTGGGTCTGCTATAGAAATTTCAGGCACACAAGCAGACAATACAGGAAGATTTCATGTAGCCAGTAAGCCTAGCACCACTTCTATTACAGTAGAAGAAGCAATAGTAACTGAAAATCCAATTGTAACAATTCATTTAGTAATATCCGCAGGTCGAGTTGCTTATGTAAAAAATAATACTGAACTATTTTTAGACAGAAAAGTAACTAAAACTTTTGCAGCCAGTGACTCCATTCAACTGTGGATTCAAAACTATGCACCGGACTTTAGAAAAGATGTTATTATTGGTAGAGTTGCAAATACGACAAATACAGGAATTTTTAGATTTCAAAGTTTCTTAACAGTTGATCCCAGTCTTCAAGGAGATAGAAGTCTTCTTCTTGATTTAAATGAATCTTTTTTACAATATAATTCAGATGAAGAACTAATACTGGCTCCTAATAAGCTCACTCTTACAGCTACAGCATTTGGGTTTGATGATCCTCTATTTAAAGTGGATTATAATAATACAGAACCTTCTGGAAGTCCTATGCCTTTACGGGCTGAAGATACTGCTTTTCAAAATCCAACATCTGGATTATTTGGATATAAGGTAGATATTTGGGACGGAGATGATACTATTCCTTTTGATGGTGGAGCCTCAATACAAGTACGGGTTGTAGCAGTTGAGAAAGAAGACCAAGGTGACACAGATAAAACAGTTACCGAAACTATAACACTAGCAAAAGTTGGTGATGTTGCTGCGGGAGAAGGAAATCGTTCTGTCTTTTTAGAGCTTTCAGACTATGATGTTCTTTACGATACAAATGGAGCAAATCCTGCTTTTACTCCTTCTAGTTCAGGATCTGGAAAAATACGACTCACCGGTACAGCATCTACAGGATTCGGAGATCCTATTTTCCGATTTAAAGTGGGCGGTGTAGTAGTTAGAGCAGATGCTTATCAAGGGGCAGATTGGTTTGATCCCGGCGGAGATGTTGCCAGTGTTAATTATCCTGTTCCCACAACTTTACATGCAAATGGTGCATTTACTTGGGTAAATGAACTTGGGGGCAGTAAAAGTGTAGTTGTAGAAGTTGCAGAAAAGCCAGATAATTGGACAGCAACAGTACCTGGAAGCGGTACTAATACAAATGAGCCTCCCACAAATAAAATATTTGCAAAAGATGTTGACAACATTCTTGCTTTACGTGCTGGCCATGATGGTATATCAATAAACTTTATCAATGATAGTCATGTGGTTCCCTGTGATAGTGAGGGAGATGTAATAAATAATAGTGATAATACTGTTTCTAATTCTGGGGCAGAAATAAAGGTATTTAAAGGAGCTACAAAACTACAATACATAACTTCTGGAAATCCTAATTCCAGTCAGTTTACTATTCCTACTGCAGGAATTACCAGTACGGAAGCACTATCTGGTGGAACCGGTATAACTCCTGGTACCCCAACAACTATTACGCCTTCTGGAGAAGTGGCTCATGCTCTGATTCCAGATCATGTATTTATAGGAAGAATAGGTGCTCCATTCGAAAATACAGAAGCAATTACTTACCCAATTACTGTAGGAATGCCTGGAGGAGAGACTGACGTAAGTATGTCAGTTACTCAAACTTTTGCTCTTGTAAAAGACGGTAGTGGGGGCATTGTTGTATCAATAGATAATGAAAATGTAACTGTTGGTAAAGACTCAAGTGGTAATTTTGATTTTAGCGATACTCAATCAACTGTTACAGTTCTTGAAGGGACAAATACTCTTACTTTTGCAGGAAATACTGCTACAGTTAACTTAAGTCCAGGACAGTTTAATATAACCATTACTTTAAGTGGAGTAACGGGCACTTCCGGACTAGTCAACAATAACGGCAATAATGATATAAGTGGATTTGCAAGTGCAAACACAAACTCAGGAACTAGAGTTTTTACTATCAATGGTAAGACTGCTGACGGAACTCCTTTTGGCCCAATAAGTAAAACTCAAACATTTACTAAAGGAGTATCAGGAACTGATGGGGCTAGAAGTACAACTGGATATTTATATTATATTGGCAGTGCTAGTGATACTTTAAGTACTGTTTCAACGGCAGCGAGCAATTTAAGTCCCAGTGATAGACTGTATACTTTTGTAGACACTTCGGGAAATGTGCTATCAGGAACTGATGCAGCTTTTGCTAGTTTGGATGGTAACTTTAGCCATAGTCCTCCTGCAGTAACTAGTACTAGATCGGAAGTATTTTATGCGCCGTATTCAGTTGTAGAGACTTTAAATAACGGAACACGAACTGACACAGGAACAGCTGTATTAGGAACTGTAACTAGGGGTACTCAGTTTACCGGACTTGTTACTTTTAGTGGCACAAATAATACTACACTATCTACAACTGATCAAAATGGAGATACCCAAACACTAGATATTACTCAAATTGATGGTGGTAAAATTACTACTGGTATTATAAAATCAAACGGTGTTACAGTTCAAAACAATCCATCTTTTACCGGAAACGGTACACTTTTTACCACCAACGGTATGTATATAAATTTAAATAATGGGGTAATTGCATCAGAAAACTTTAAAATAAATAGCGCTGGAGATGCAGAGTTTAAAGGAAGTGTAAAGGCAGCATCCTTTGAAGGAGACAATACTATGAGTACCTCAAATGGTAAAATTATAATTCAAGATCCTAATGTTAACACTTCAAAAATTGAAATTGATGCCACCTCACAGCGAATAAATATTATTGATGCAGGAAATACAAGAGTAATACTTGGAAAGCTATCATAACCACCAAAAAAATAACACTTGACATAAAATGTCCCCTTTGTTATAATTTCATCATGGAGAACTTTAAATGAGCGCAGCTACTTACAACTTATTCATTGACCAAGGATCCGACTTTGCCGTTGACCTAGTAATTAAAGAATCGGGAACTGCTAAAAATCTGAGTAACTACTCAGGTCGTGGCCAACTGCGCTCGTCTCATACATCAAGTACAATTGCAGCGTATCTTAAAGTCACAGTAACAAATGCTGCTAATGGCTCTCTTAAAGTTGAACTTCCAAATAGTACTTGGACTGATTCTGGTGGCGTAAGTCGAGATGGATCAAAAGATGTTGCAGCAGGACAGTATGTTTATGATGTAGAAATTTTTACAAACTCAGATGCTGTTGTAAAAAGAATTATAGAAGGAACTGCTACCATTAATCCTGAGGTAACTCGATAATGTCTACAACGGCATCCACAGTAATTGAAGTAACAGAAGCAGTTTCAGAAATTACTGTAACTGGGGATCAAATATCTATTGATCTTACTGATGATGTTACTACTATCGAAGCATACAATTTAGCAATTCCAACAGCAGTTCCTGGCGTTATTGCGGCTTCAAGCGTAACTGTTGCTGAATACAATACAATTCCTTCAGGATTTTTAGATGACGCTCTAAAAGTTCTTGCAGATCAAAGTTTTCGAGGAGGTTCTGCGCCTTCAGGTACCCGAGTAGAAGAAGGAGATACTTGGTACGACACTACAAATGATATATTTTTCGTCTATCGTACACTCAATGGAGTTACAGACTGGCATCCTTTGCTTGCAACAGCACAAGACAGCAGACTAGACGGAGGGGCCTTTTAAAGGCTACTGGAGACTCTTAAATGGCTCAAGTAATTCAAATCAAGCGCAGCTCATCTTCAGCGGCTCCTAGCAGTAGTCTTGCTGCGGGCGAGCTGGCTTACTCTGGAGCTGGTGCTTCCCACAAACTTTTTATCGGGCATCCAGATGGTAGTACCGGTAACATTGTAATTGGCGGAAAAGTTTATGTAGATATGTTAGATCATACTGCAGGAACTCTTACAGCTTCTAGCGCACTTATTGTAGATTCCAATAGTAAAATTGACGTACTAAATGTTGATAATCTTACTTTAAATGGAAACTCAATTACTTCTACTGATACCAATGGTAATATTAATATTGTTCCAAATGGTAATGGTGCAATTGTTCTTGACGGATTTCAATTTCCACGCAATGGTGATGGAAGTGCAGGACAATTCCTAAAGAAAAATAGTAGTGGCGAGCTAGAATTTGCAGCAGTTTCTACAAACTTTACTCTTTCTGCAGACTCTGGAAGTGATGATACTTTCAATACTGGGGGTACTCTTACATTTACAGGTACTTCAAATGAGATTGAAACAAGTGTATCAAATGATCAAATTCAAATTGGTATTGTAACTAATCCGACACTTTCTGGAAATGTTACTGTTACTGGCAATCTTACTGTTCAAGGCACAACTACCACTGTAAATTCAGAAACTCTTACTATTGATGACAATATTATTGTGCTGAATAATAATGCAACTGGTTCTCCAACTGAGAATGCAGGTATTGAAATTGAACGTGGAAACTCTACAAATGTAACTCTTCGCTGGAATGAAACTTCTGATCTCTGGCAGCTTACTGTAGACGGATCAAACTATCAAGATATTCTTACAGATGGCAACTTTGATGCACAAGTAACTACAATTAACGGCGGGACATTCTAATTAGGAGACTACTGTGGCTCAAATAATTAAATTAAAAAGAGGCACGAGCACACCGACTACAAGTGATATTGTAGATGGTGAAGTGGCCATTGATACCTCTGGCCGAAAACTATATATTAATGCTTCGGGAACAATTAAAGAAATTGGCTCTACAAGTGATGCCTCTTTAATTACTTCTGGATCAATAGCTCTACAAGAGTTTGAGTATACTGCTACTTCAAACCAAACAACTTTTTCTGGGTCAGATACAGGATCTCAAACATTAGCATATACTGCTAATTCTATTATGGTATTTGTCAATGGTGTTTTGCAAGACGACACCGTAGATTATACTGCCACAAATGGAACTTCAGTTGTATTTACAAATGGACTAGCAACAAATGATGAAGTTCGTATTATGAGCTTTAGTGTTGCTGCAACTGGACACAACCCAACAAAACTAGATTCTATTACAACAGTAAATGGACAAGCTACTTATGCACTTACTGCAAGTGGCTCAGCTCATACTCCTTCTGCGCAAAATGCTCTTACAGTTTCTGTAAATGGAGTAACTCAAGAGCCTGGTAGTTCTTTTACTGTTTCTGGTTCAAATATTACTTTTTCTCCCGCTCTTGCAACGGGGGACGTAGTTGACTATATTGTAGACATGGGAACACGAATTCCTGTAGCCGATGTAGTAACTGCAGCGGATGCGAGCGCGGACGCTACAGCATTAGCTATCGCTTTAGGATAAAATTATGGCAAATACTTTTAAAAATGCTTTTGCAGCAAATATAAGCAATTCTTCTTTTGTAGACTTGTATACTGTTCCATCTGCCACAACAACAATAGTTCTTGGATTGACTCTTTGTAATAAAACAGCGAGTGCTGTAACTGCAACGGTTCAGTTTCAAGATACTTCAGCTTCAAATGCAGACTTTCAGGTAATTGATACAGTTAGTATACCTGCCAGGACTTCTTTAGAACTACTTAGCGGACAAAAGTATGTTCTTGAGACAACAGATGTGCTAAGGGTGAAAGCAGGAACCGGATCAGCGCTTGATGCGACTCTTGGTATTATGGAGATTACATAATGGCCTTTATTGGATTACAGCCCGCCACAGCAGCAGCATCGTTAGATATAGTTACAGATACTTCTCCTCAACTTGGCGGTAATCTTGATGTAAATGGAAATGCATTAGTTAGCACTGCAAATGGAAATATTGCAATTACTCCAAATGGTAGCGGTCTTGTACGGCTTGATGGTAATGTAGATATTCAATCTGGAGAAATTGTACTTAAAAATTCTGGCGCTATTTCAAATATTAAATTTTATTGCGAAGTAAGCAATGCACACTATACTCAACTACAATCCGCGGCTCATAGCACTTATAGTGGTAATGTAACTCTTACACTTCCAACCACCACTGGAACTCTTGTAGGTTCTGATTCAAATGGCGTTGTAACTTTTGATAAAGGTACTGTAGGTAAATCTACAGCCATTACTTCAAGCTCGAATGCTGCAACTTTAAATTTACAACTTGGAGATAATTTTACACATACTTTATCAGAGAATGTAACTTACACATTTAGTAACCCAGGGGCATCTGGTAAGCCCACTATCTTTACTTTGAAAGTTACTCAAGATAGTAGTGCTAGAACAATTACTTGGCCTTCAAGCGTTGACTGGGCAGCAGCAACTGCTCCAACTTTGACAGCTACAAGTGGCGGTGTAGATGTATTTGTATTTGCAACTTATGATGGCGGTACAACTTATTATGGATTTACTGCTGGACAGGCAATGGGCTAATGGGCAGAGCTTCTTCAAAATTATTAGCAGGTGCTGCTGGTGCTGCTGGTGGAGACCCTGTTTATGTCGACGATGTGTTTGCTACTCATTTATATGATGGCGAGTCTAGCACTAGCACCACGGTTACCATAAACAACGGCCTTGATCTTTCTGACAAAGGTGGGCTGTTGTGGACAAAATCAAGAGGCGGGTCTTATCCGCACTACTTTATAGATTCTGAAAGGGGCCATGGAACTGGAGCAATTTTGCTTTCAACTGCCACTAATGCCGCGACCAATAGCGCCTTTAACACTGCATTTACGAGTACTGGCTACACCATGAAAGGCGGATGGGACGGGTTTTCTCAATCAAGTACGTCTTATGGAAGCCCTTATGTTTCATGGGCGTTTGCCAAACAAGAAAAGTTTTTTGACATTGTTACCTATACAGGTAATGGGACAGATAATAGGGCTATAGCTCATAACCTTGGCTCTGTTCCGGGCATGATTATTGTAAAAGTAACGTCTCATGCTGACAATTGGATTGTTTACCATCGCTCCCTTGGGTACACAAAGCTGTTGCGTTTAAACATGACCAATGCAGCATGGACACAAGATAGGTGGGGCGATCAAAACCCTACATCAACACAATTCTATGTTGATAATAATGCAGAGTGCAATCAAAATGGCTACACATATGTAGCTTACCTATTCGCCCACGACGAACAAGACTTTGGCGAAAATTCCGACGAAGCCATTATCAAGTGTGGCATTTATTCAGGTAACAGCGGTAATCAAACCATTACTTTGGGTTTTGAGCCTCAGTGGATAATGATAAAGAAGGCGCTTAACGGCATTGGCAGGTGGTCTATATTTGATAGTATGCGTGGTGTTTTTGTTGGAGCCAGTGATAAGCACCTAAGCGCAGATATTGATAATGCTGAACAGTCAGATGCTGGGCTGAGATTTGATCCTACTGGTTTCACATTAGAAGGAGCTAACTGGAACTACACTGACGGCTCTACACCCCATCAATATATTTACATGGCTATCGCAAGACCGCACAAGCCAGCATCAGAGTTTGCGGCTACTAATTTATGGACAACAGATACTAGAGGCTCTGTAAACTCCAGTGAACCAGGTTTTAGATCAACCTTTCCTGTAGATATGGCTTTTTGGGATACGGGTGTTACAACCGGAAACGCCGCTGTCAGAATTGCAGATCGACTTAGAGGGCTAAATTATAGTTTAGCTCACAATACTGGCTCTGAAAACGGCGGGTCTACTGTTTTTTGGGATTATCAAAATGGTTGGCTAAGCTCGACAGGAACAAGCACAAATATTAGAGCGTGGATGTGGCGTAGAGCACGAGGTTTTTTTGATATGTTAACCTATGAGGGCACTGGCTCTGCTAGAACCGTAAGTCACAATTTAGGTGTGGCGCCAGAGTTAATCCTTATTAAAAGAAGAAACGGCTCTGCCGATTGGGTATGGTATGTCAGTGCTTTAGGAGCGGGCAAGTACCTATATGGCGATGCGGGTGCTGAATTAACGGATTCTGGTATTTGGAATAACACTGCTCCTACCGCAAGTGTGTTTTCTCTAAATAACCAAGGTGGCAGTACAACTTACAGAATAAATGGTTCTGGAGACACTTATATAGCTTATCTCTGGGCAACAGTTGCTGGCATATCAAAGATCGGTAGTTATACCGGCACGGGCAATGACCTAAATGTAGATTGCGGCTTTAGTGGTGGCGCTAGATTTATTTTGATTAAGCGTACAAATGATAGCGGTGATTGGTATTTATATGATTCTGCTCGTGGAATTGTGGCAGGCAATGACCCATATTTATTACTTAATTCAAACGCGGCCAGTGTTTCAAACACAGATTATATAGACCCTCTGAATGCTGGATTTACTGTTACATCATCGGCACCTGCTGCACTAAATACTAGTGGCGGCACTTACATATTTTACGCAATCGCATAGGAGATAAAAAATGAGCGAATATAGAGTACGAGCAAGCGGAGAGCTCAAATCCGAAACAGATCTCCGACTCGAGAATAGAAATGTTTCTTTTCCAAAAGTATGGAGTGCGAGTGTATTTGAAGCTTTAGGAATTGATCCTGTGCTTGCTGCACCCGCTCCGACCCCTAGCGGTGAATTTAAGGTAGTAGCTAGAAATGGTGCCGTGCAAGACTCTAATGGAAACTGGGTGCAAGCTTGGGTTGAGCGTGAAATGTTTACAGAGTACACAGATGAAGAAGGAAATGTACAAACTGTATCTGCACAACAAACAGCGTATACAACTAGAAAAAACAATGAAAAAGCAGCTATAGAACGTAATACACGAAATACTTTACTAAAAGAAACAGACCATTTTGCACTCTCAGACGTAACAATGACAGATGCAATGAAAACCTACAGACAAGCACTTCGAGATGTGCCTCAGCAGTCAGAGTTTCCAGATAATATAACCTGGCCTACAAAACCGGAGTAATAAATGTCAAAGTCAAAAGGTCGGCGACTATCAGAATGGCTACGAAATCTTGATAGCAATTCAAGGGCAGGTAGCAATACTCTTGCAGATGACTCTGTAGGAAGTGACCAGCTTGCTCACGATCTTGCACTTCAAGGCAATCCTACTGCTGCAACTCAATCAAGCGGCAATAACTCAACTCGCCTTGCAACTACAGCATTTGTAGCTACAGAAGTTGCTGCTTTAGTAGATTCTGCTCCAGGGACACTAAATACATTAAATGAATTGGCTGCTGCTCTTGGAGATGATGCAAACTTTTCTACAACAGTAACAAATAGTATTGCTACAAAAGCACCCCTTGCCAGCCCTGCTTTAACGGGTACGCCTACTGCTCCGACTGCAAGCAGTGGCACAAATACGACTCAACTTGCAACTACTGCATTTGTTACCTCTGCTACAAGCGGTTTGGCTACAGATTCAAATGTTGCAAATAAAGCACCCATCAATAGTCCTACATTTACAGGCACACCCGCAGCGCCGACTGCGAGTGCTGGTACAAATACAACTCAGATAGCAACTACAGCTTTTGTTACTACAGCCGTAGCGGCTGGAGGTGGAGGAGTAGCCGGGATTAGCAGTAGTGCAGATGCGACTGCAATTACAATTGATAGCAGTGAAAATGTAGGTATTGGTGAAACAAGCCCTAGCTTTCGTCTTCAGGTAAAAGAAACTCCAGGAAATGGAGCGTATTCAACTACAACAAACATGGATGCTACGACTAGATTTCATGCGTCTGAAGCAACTACAGGTTCATATACAGCAATACAGCTTGCGGCTAATAATGGAAATTCAGCTTTAGGTTGGTGGAATATAGGAAGCGTATCAACATCGAGTAATTATGATAATCACCTTGTATTTCAAACTCGCACAGGCGCTTCAAGTTATGCAGAGCGCATGCGTATTGACAAAGACGGTAACGTGGGTGTTGGCACTACGAGCCCCGACTCTGCTTTAGTAGTGCATGGCAGTTTTGGTTCTACTTCTCGTATTCACATTAGCAGTAGTAGTAATGGTAGACAAACATTTGATGGCTCTGGTTCTGGTTTGTTGCTTACTGCTCAGAACATGAACACCACCAGCAAGTTTACCCCCGCTATTCAGTTTGGAACAAAAGATGTCGATATTACAACCACAAATCCTAAAGTTGGTGCGGCAATAAATGGCATTTCGTCAGAAACGTATAGCGCAGATTCTAAAGGCGGCATGCATCTTGCATTTTACACAACGCCTAATGGCCCAGGTACAGGTCAAACAACCACAGAGCGTATGCGTATTGATAGCGCAGGGAATGTGGGCATTGGAATATCGCCTAGCTCAGCTAATCAAAGTTACATTTCCGGTGCATATACCGAAGCAATTATCAAAGGTAATTCCGCTAACAAGATTGGGTCATTACAGATACGAAGTTTTGGCTCTACGAACGATACTCACTTTGAGTTAGCGGCAAGTGATGGTAGTGCCGCGTCATATATTTGGAATGGCACAAATTCTGCGATGGTGTTTGGCACAAATAACTCAGAACGTATGAGAATTAGTAATGCCGGCAATGTGGGTATTGGAGTAACTTCACCTACAGCAACTCTCGATGTAAATGGCACCATTAAGCTTGATGGTAATTATCCTGTTGGCTCAGGTAATGTAGCTCTCGGTGATCTAGCACTTGATGCAGTTACATCATCAGGCAACTACAATGTTGCAATTGGTACAGGTGCTCTCACAGATTCTACTTCAGCAACTTATAATGTTGCTGTGGGCTATTATGCCGGACGAAACTATACTACGGGTGGCTACAATACATGTTTAAATGCATACTCTGGAAATAATACTACTACAGGCACCCATAATATAAATTTAGGTTATGCCTCAGGATATTCCACGACATCAGGAGCGGGAAATATATGTATAGGTAGTTATGCGGGGTATTCTCATACTACTGGCAGTTATAGTACTTATGCTGGTTATCAAGCGGGGTATAACAATACTACAGGACTGTATAATACTTGTGTAGGAGCATACTCAGGCTATACTGGTACAACTGCACAATACAATGTTTGTGTTGGGTATTATGCAGGATTTAGTGCAACAACCAATGGATATCATACAATGCTGGGCTATTATTCAGGCAGCAACAGTACTGGTGGTGCATATGGAAATACCTGTGTAGGATACAATGCTCAAGCTGGTGCATCGGGCAGTGAACGTCATACTTCTATTGTTTTAGGATACAATACCATGGGCGTTGGTAGCGGATATTTTTGTTTTGGAACTGGCGCTGGTAATAGTCGTGTTTATAATCAGTTCGGGGCCAATGCTTCTTGGACTCGAGTTTCCGATCAAAGATACAAAACAGATATTCAAGACAATACAACTTGTGGATTAGCATTTATTAATGATTTAAGGCCAGTCACATTTAAATGGAAACCGAAATCTGAAATTGACAGTACTTTACCAGATTACGACGCTGATGCCATAGAACCAGAATACTCTCCAAAAATGTATGGTTTAATTGCTCAAGAAGTGAAACAAGTTCTTGATAATCACAATATTACTGATTTTGGAGGATGGCATAAAGATGAAGATTCAAGTATTGAAGGTATCTCTCAAGAAATGTTTATATACCCATTAATTAAAGCTGTACAAGAGCTATCTGCTAAAGTTACAGCACTAGAAAATGGGGGATAAAAAAGGGGCTATTCAGCCCCTTCCGGTATCGGCTCAGGTGTAACTTGAGGTTGAGCCTGTGATTGTATCTTTGAAATAACTGCCATACTTGCTTTTGCAGGTAGCTCTCCCAAAGCATTTAGTACTATATTTACTTCATCTAAAGAAAGATCAAGAGTGATACTTTCGTTTGCCATAAGAATTCCTACTTAAATATATCTTGCCAGTTTCCGGTAGTGCTCGCGCGTGCATACTCGGTGGCACGGTTTTCAAAAAAGTTAGTGTGCTCTACACCGTTCAACATATAGTCAAGCCAGGGTAGAGGATTTTCCTCACTATGAAAAATCTTTTTCATACCTAAACCAAGAAGTCTACGATCCGCAATATATCGAATATAATCTTTTATTTCTTGTGCTGTTAGATCGGGCACTTCTGCACCTTCAAAGCATAAATCAATAAAAGCATCTTCAAGCTCTACTGTACGCTCTGCTGCACAATAAATTTCATACTTTAGATCATCGTTCCATAGTTGAGGATTCTCTTGAATAAATGTACGGAATAGTTGGCTCATGCCTTCAACATGTAGAGTTTCATCACGAATACTCCATGTTACAATCTGTCCCATACCCTTCATCAAGTTGTGTCTTGGAAAGTTGAGTAGAATAGCAAAACTACTAAATAATTGCACTCCTTCTGTAAATCCAGAGTAAATCGCCATAGTTTTTGCAATATTCATTGGAGTATCCATACCAAAATGGGACAGATGCTCGTGCTTATCCATCATTGCTTTGTGCTCAAAAAACTTTTGGTACTCATCGTCACCAAAACCAAGAGTCTCTAGCAAGAGTGAATAAGCTTCTTGATGCACTGCCTCCATTGCTGCAAAAGCAGATAGCATCATTCTTACTTCGGGCTGCTTAAATGTTGGTAGATAATGCTTGGCATATCCACAACAAACATCTACATCAGCTTGAGTAAAAAATCTAAAAATTTGATTGATAAGTCGACGATTCTCAGGAGTCAACTTATCTCTATAATCTCGCAAGTCATCTGCAAGATTGACTTCATCGGGAAGCCAGTGCATATGCTGTTGAGTTTTATAATGTTCAAAAGCCCAAGGATAGTTGAAAGGCTTATAATATTCTCTTTCTGTCAATAAATTCATTATTTATCCTTCACACGCTAGACACGCGCCTTCTTCTATACTATCGAAGATATACTGACGAAGTGCTTCGTCTGACACATTTTCTGCTCTTTTATACGCCTCACTACGCAAATAGTACAGAGTTTTTACTTTCTTTTTCCATGCCATCATATGGATAGCATGAAGTTCTTGTTTTGATACATTAGCAGGAAAAAAGACATTCAGGGATTGACTTTGACAGATATATTCTTGTCTATCGGCTGCAAGATCAATAACCCATCTTTGGTCAATTTCAACTGCGGTTTTGAATACGTCTTTCGTCCAATCATCCAAAAACTCCAGATGCTGTACTGAACCGCCGTTCGTAATAATTCCTTTCCATACTTCATCATTATCCTCTCCTAACTCCTGTAGAATGTGTTCTAAATACTCATTCTTCTGGAGGCTGGAGCCTGATTTAGTTTTTTGAGTAAATGCATTAGCCCTGTAAGGCTCAATACTGGGACTAGTATTACCGCATATAATGCTAGAGCTAGCATTAGGAGCAACAGCCAAGAGATGCACATTACGGATTCCGTAACCCACTGCATCAGGAGCTTCGCCGCGCTCTTCAGCGAGTTTACGAGTTGCATTTTCTGCCTCCGATTTTATGTGTCGAAACATTCTCATGTTTGCACTCTTTGCTGTTACACCTTCAAAAGGCATATGATGCCGTTGAAGATAGGCATGGAATCCCATTGCACCTAGTCCGATACTTCTTTCTTGCATCGCACTATAACTAGCTCTCCACAGCTCTCGTGGAGCATTATCAATAAAATAAGTAAGAACATTGTCTAGCATTGCAACTAGATCTGGAATAAAGTTTGGATCGTGTTGCCACTCATCAAACTCTTCTAAATTTACACTTGAAAGGCAACATACTGCTGTTCTATCTTCATCTGTAGCAAGAGTAATCTCACTACACAGATTTGAATGATTTACTTTTAGTCCTTTTTCTTTTTGACACTCAGGCAATCCATTTTGTACTGTATCACCAAACATAATGTAAGGCTCCCCAGTTTCTACACGATTCTGAATAAGTTTTACCCAAAGTGTTTTTGCCGATACAGTCTTTA
>MDTG01236676.1_pt1 | contig 15518 bp, 16 predicted proteins | sample 811421 | NCBI WGS metagenome assembly MDTG01 (sample SAMN05326645, study PRJNA326480) | marine metagenome | isolation source: seawater | place: Pacific Ocean: South East | collected 2011
ATATTTAAATATTAATGGGATTGCTCATTTATAAATTAATATTAGTTATTGATTAAAAGAATTAATGTATTAATTAATATTATTCAAATGAAAAAAATTCTTATTTGTGGTTCATCTGGTTTTATTGGTTCAAATATTTTAAAATTTTTGAATAAAAATAAAAAGAATAAATTTTTTGCTTTAGTCCATAAGAAAAAAATTACAAAAAAAATTTCCGGTGTCAAATATTTATATGGAAATCTATTAAATTATAAAGATTGTTTAAGACTTACAAGAAATATTGATATCGTTATTCAGTGTGCCGCTACAACTTCAGGCTCCAAATATATTATTAATCAACCGTACTTACACGTTACTGACAATGCTGTCATGAATTCTTATCTTTTAAGAGCAGTTTACGAGAATAAAGTTAAACACTTTATATTTACTAGTTGTACAGTAATGTACAAAAACTCTAAAAGAAATCTTTCAGAGAATGAAGTTGATGAAAAAAAAATTTTTTCGAATTATTATGGAGTAGCAAATACAAAACTTTATATAGAAAAGATTTGTAAATTTTATTCCACTATATCAAAAACGAAATTTTCAATAATTAGACACTCAAATTTATACGGACCTAATGATAAGTTCGACTTAGATAAAGGGCATTTTATAGGTTCTTCTATTTTTAAAATATTTAATCAAAAAGAGAATTTTGTCAAAATATTTGGTAAAGGAAATGAAAAAAGAGATTATTTATTTGTTGAAGACTTTAATAGATTTATAAGAATTTTGATGTCAAAACAAAAATCAAATTTTGAAATATTTAATTGTACGTATGGTAAATCTTACAAAATTAAGGAAATTTTAGAAAAAATTATTAATATATCAAAATTGAATAAAAAAATTATAAGTATAAAAAATTCAAAAAATATTAATGTTGATATATGTGTGCACAGTAAAAAAGCAAAAAAAATTCTAGGATGGTCTCCAAGGTTTACTATTGATGAAGGACTTCAAAAAACAATTAAATGGTATTTAGGAAATGAAAAATTTTTATAAAAATAAAAAAGTATTAGTTACTGGAGGATCTGGAATGATTGGATCATCTTTGGTAAAGAAGTTAGACAAATTGGGAGCAAAAGTAACCGTAGTTTCTTTAGAGTTAAACAAAAGTTTACCAAAAAATGTAAAATTTAAAAAAATTGATTTAAGAAATCTTAAAAACTGCATCAAAGTATCAAAAAAAATAGATTTTATTTTTCATCTTGCCGGTATTAAAGGTTCTCCATTAATGGCAAAAAAATTACCTTATAAGTTTATGTCACCGATTATCATGTTTAACACAAATATCATAGAAGCTGCAAAAGTTAATAAAATTAAAAAATTTATGTATACTAGTTCAATAGGCGTGTATGAACCTGCACCAATTTTAAAAGAAAAAAATGTTTGGGAGACATTTCCATCAAAAAATGATTGGTTTGCTGGTTGGGCAAAAAGGATTGGTGAATTAACTATTGAAGCATGTAAAAAAGAGACAGGTATGGATATGACAATAGTTAGGCCTGCAAATGTTTTTGGTCCTTATGATAATTTTGATGAAAAAACTGCAATGGTGATTCCTTCTCTTATAAGTAAATTTTTTAATTGCAAAAATGATACGGTTGAAGTTTGGGGGGATGGTTCTAATTTAAGAGACTTTATTTATTCAGAAGATGTTGCGGATGCAATGCTTTTAATAATGAAAAAAAATCCAAGCTTTCCAGTAAATATCGGAAGTGGAAATGGTGTTAAAATAAAAAAGGTTGTAAATATTATTAATTCATACTTTGGAAACAAATTTAAAATCAATTGGAATACAAGTTTCCCTGGTGGAGATAAAAAAAGAATTATGGATGTAAGTAATTTGAAAAAATTAGGATTTAAAAGAAAACCAGAATTAAAAGAGAATATATACCATACTATAAAATGGTTCAAAAAAAATAAGAAAATTAGTACTCAAAGATATAATAGTTTCAATGAAAAATAAAATTAATAAAAATTTTTTAATTAATTTTGAGAATAATATTAAATATCTTTATGAACAAAAAAAAATAAAGGGACCAATTCATTTATCTGGAAACAATGAGATAGCTTTAATTAAAATTTTTAAAAAAATAAAGAAAGACGATTGGGTATTTTCAACGTGGAGAAATCATTATCATGCCTTATTAAAAGGATTAAAAAGCAATGATGTAAAAAAACAGATATTAAAAGGTAAAAGTATGAATGTTAATGATTTATCAAAAAAATTTTTTACATCATCAATAGTTGGAGGAATTATGCCAATTGCTCTTGGGACAGCTTTAGCTATCAAACTTAAAAAAAAAAAGTATAAAGTTTGGGTGTTCGTCGGTGATATGACTTTTGAAACAGGAGGATTTTATGAGTGTTATAAATATTCAAAAAATTTTAAGCTACCAATTAAATTTATAGTCGAGGATAATAATATGAGCACAAACACAAAGACAAATATCGTGTGGGGTAAAAAACAAAAAATATTTAAAAATATTATTCACTATAAATATAAAAGAAAATATCCTCATCATGGAACAGGTAAGTGGATTTTATTCTAATGAAAACTTATCTGTCAGAAATTCAAGAATCTATGAAAATCATCTCTGAGAATAAAAACGTAATTTTTCTTGGACAATCAGTTAAGTACCCGGGAAGTTCTATTTTTGAAAGCTTAAAACTGGTTAATAAAAAAAAGAAAGTTGAGATGCCAGTATTTGAGGACACTCAAATGGGAATGACTCTTGGTCTCGCTTTAGAAGGATATTTTCCAATAAGTTGTTTTCCTAGATTTGATTTCTTAATATTAGGTATGAATCAGTTAATTAATCATTTGGACAAAATTGATTACCTTTCTAATAAAAAATTTAAAGGAAAAATTTATATCAGAACAATGGTTGGTTCTAAAAAACCATTAAACGGTGGCCCTCAACATACGCAAAATTTGACCAAAGGTTTAAAAGAAATATTATCAACGATAAAGATTATTGAGTTAAAAAATAAAAATCAAATAAGAAAAGCATATTTAAATAATCTTAAATCAAAAGAAAAAATAATAGTTTTTGTTGAACATGGTGACCTCTATAATTCTTGAGAATTTACAATAGTTTTAACACCCTCATAAGAAAAATTAAAATCTACAAAACGGAATTTATTTAGTTTTTTTTTTATATTTTTATGAAATTTTTTTTCAGCATAAATTATCATAAACCCTCCTCCACCTGCTCCAATGACTTTAGAAGCTAATGCTCCATTCTTCTTTGCAACATTAGAAATATAATCAATTGTATTGTTAGAAACTTTTTTTGAACAATTTTTTTTGAGTTGCCAACTTTCATTTAATATTTCACCAAAAATTTTGTTATCAAATTTTTTGTTTTTAATCAATTTTTCACCACTATCAGCTAAAAACCTTAATCTTTCTAAGTAGGTATCAATTTTTCCAAATTTTATTTGTGAAATCAATTCTTTTGTTGGAATGGCTGAATTTCTGTGAATTTTAGTAAAAATTAAAAGTGTACTTTGGTCTATTATGTTAGCATTATTTTTATGCATACTTAAATTGGTAACTTTAATATTTTTTTTTGAAAAACTTATTGAATTGAGTCCACCAAAAGTACACGCAAATTGATCTTGACAGCCCACAAAATCTTTGTTCAAATTTCTCTCTATATTTATAGCTTTTTTTGCAAGATCTATTGGTTTTATTTTTTTTTTTTTTATTTCTAATACTGCCTTCAGTAGACCAACTGTAAATGCAGAACTCGAACCAATCCCACTCATTGCTACTAAATCACTATAATTAATTAACTCTATATTTCTAACTTTATATAAATTTAAAATGTTTCTTACTGTGGGATGTTTAATATTTTTAACATTTTTACATCTTTCATTATAATAATATCTAATTCTATAATTATAATTAAATATATTTTGTAGATTTCTTAGCGTAACAAAATTAAATTTATCTATTGAGGAACTGATAACTTTTCCAGAATTTTTTAAATACCATTCAGGAAAATCAGTTCCACCTCCTAAGTAAGAAATTCTAAAGGGAGATTTAGTTATAATCATATGACCTTTTTATTTTACATGAATTTTAAAATCTATATATATAATTAGTGATAAAATTATTCATAATAGGTGCAAGTTCAAAATTAGCAAGAAAATTTATAATGGATAATAGTCTAAAAAATGTTTCTATTTTTGGAACATATCACTCCTACGATGTTAGAAAGTTGTTTAAAGCTGCTGAAAAAAAAAATATTTTAACTAAAAAATTTTTAAAGATAGATCTTAGAAAACAAGAAGATTTGAATAGAATTTCAAATATTTTGATTAAATTTAATCCTGATATTCTTATTAATTTTTCAACAATTCATGTGAAAAGAAAAAAGTTTGAAAAAATAAATTTAGATAGTTTAAAAAAAGTTTTTGAAGTAAACTTTTTTTCTCAAATTAAACTGTATTTAAAAATATGTAAAAAGTTAAATAAATTAAAAAAAAAAGTATTCATATTAAATATTAATTCTAAATCAACATTGAATGGTGGTTTCAAAATTTATGAATATTCTACAAGTAAAGCTGCAACTGCAAACCTTTTAAAATCACTTCAGAGGGAATATAAAAAAATTAAATTTATAAATTTTACAATACCGTCTGTACAAAAAACAATGGGTAAAGATAGTATAAGTTATGACTTTTTTAATAAGAACTTAAGTAATATTATAAGAAAAATAAAAAAAACAAAAAAACTTAAAAGTGAAATGATTATTTAGATATGGATCAAACAACTGTATGTATTACAACAATAAATAGACCAACTTTTTTAATCGATCTCATAAACAATGCAAAAAGAAATGAATTTTTTAATTATAACATAATTATAATTGGTGATTATAAATCACCAAAAGATAACCCTGAGTATATTAAAAAATTAGTTAAGAAATTTGGAGTTGATATTAATTATCTTACTGTTAATGATCAGAAAAAAATTCTCAAAAAATATAGATTATTAAATTCAATTTTACCATATAATTGGGGTGGAAGGAAAATGCTAGCTAATTTTCTATCGATTAAAAATAAATCAAAAGTTACAATTCAATTAGATGATGATAATTTTATCTTAAGAAATAATTTTTTTGGCTCACATACAATTGTTGGTAAAAAGATAAAACTGCCATTATATAAAAATAAATATAACTGGTATAATGTTTATGAAAGCTTGATTGTCAAAAAAAATTTAAAGATTTATCCCAGAGGTTTTTTTCAGAAATATAGATTTAGTAATATTAAAAGTTCTAAAGATAATAAATTAATAAAAGTAGCCGCTTGCAATGGATTAGTTTTAAATGATCCAGACATTGACGCTTTCACAAGATTGTATTGGCCAATAAATGTAAAGTCTGTTAAAAAGAAATATCTTCCTCATTTTGCATTAAAACCAAATACTTGGTGCACCTGGAATAATCAAAATACATCAACATATGATGAGGTTACCAAAATTTATTTCACCCCAGCTTCAGTGGGGAGAAACTCAGATATATGGACAAGTTTAGTAATATGTAAAATTTCATCACACCTAGGAGAAACTGTTGCATTTGGAAATCCTGTTGTAAGACAAGATAGAAATTTACATGATCTTCATAAAGATATAATTGATGAGAGTGGTTGTAATTTACATAACGAAAATTTTATTAATCTATTAAGAAGTATTGAATTAAAAAAAAATAATTATTTTGATTGTATGAATGAATTAATAGACAAGGCCAATGAGGTTCTAAAGTATTCTGATAATAATGATTTTAAAAAATTTACCTTGAATTATTTTAAAGAATATAAAACTTGGTTAGAGGAATTAAGTAACATAATTTAATTTGGACAACAATAAATTATAGTATCCCACTTATTATAAGTATAATGTCGTATATAAAATTTATAGTTCTTTAATTTTGATATCAAATAATATGGAATTTCAATTATTTGTTCTTCGATTGGATGTCTATGGTATATTGATAATGCAAGCGTCGGCCTAAACCTCTTAACAATAACCTCCAATTCTTTTAACAGGTAAACCTCAAATCCTTCTATGTCAGATTTGATATAGTCTAAGCTCTCAAGTTTATATTCGTTAATAATTTTATTTACTGTTGTTTTTCCTTCGTCAGATTTTAAGTAGACTCTTGTGTCATCATATAAATATTTTTTATTAAAAACAATTTTTTCATTATATAATTCACAAAAAATTTTTACATATGGATGCAAAAGCTTATCTCCAGTTGGGTCCACATTAATTAATTTGGAAATATTTTCGCCAAGAAAATATGGAATTTCAAAACCACTAGCTACACCCAGATTTAATATTATAGATTTTTTATTTTTAGGTAAAAACTCAGTGTAATGGGGGTAAGAAAATAAACTTTTAAAATAATGTTTCCAAATATATTTAGGTTTTCCAAAGTTTGATATTTCGAAAATTTCTTTAGAAAATTTATCTTCAAGATTATTAATTATAAAACTATATTTTTTATAATATTCCTCATTTTTGTTATATATGTAGTTATACTTTCCTAAGCCAATATAATTACCTCTATATGCTGTATCATCATGTATAATGATTGGAAACCACAATTTTTTGTACAAGTATTTCTTTCTGATATTTAAATTTATAAATGAAAGAAACTTATTAAAAATTCCTATAATCTTTTTTTTTGGATAATGCTCAGATAAAAAATTTTTAAAATATGAAAGTTTAAAGATTAAATTTTTATTAACGTTTATTTTATTAGTAAGAATGTATCTCGATAAATTTTTTAAATTTGAAAAATTTTCCTCAACAGATACTATGTATAAGATTATATTAAAATTAAATTTTTGAGAGATTTCTTTATAAATTCTAGGGTCAACAGTTATTAAATTTATACTCTTATTATTCTCAGATTTTAATTTATATAAGTCATGAATAGAAATATAATCAAATTTCAATTTATACTGAAGAGCTAAAATTTTTGACAATTCTGTAATGTATAAATCAAATTGTGAGTCATTTTGTTTTACAAAATAATTTTTTTCATGACTTGAAATTAATTTAAAGTCCTCGATCTTAATGAATTTCATTTTTTAAATTTAAAATCTACTCCAAATCTTGATTGAGCAATTTGACTAAATGGAGTTAGAATTATTGTGTTATTTCTATCAATATTAAAAAACTTTTTATTTGAAAAATAAAAATTGATGAATTTTTTTTCATCTTTTTTATTAACATCTTTTTTTTTTATAAACCTACATTCTAACGTCACTCTAAAAGAGTTACCTTTTGAGGTTTTGTGTAATACACCTGGGTCAGTTATTATTACATCTCCCCTTCTACTTTTATAAAGTGTTTTGCAGTCTTTTGCATTTATCACTCCCCTGTATTTTTTTTGTTTTGAGAGTGGAATTTTCACGTTTTTTTTTAATTCTAATATTTCTAATGTAGGCGAGGTATTTGTTGAAAAAACATTAAACGATAATATTCTAGATTTCATTGGTTGACCTGCCCATGAATCTAAATGAGGATGTTTGGAAGAATATTTATTTTTTTTATCAGCTAAAATATTATTCAATCTAATGATAATAGGAAAATGTATCAAAGACTGTTTGGGAATATATTTTTTTAAGATTGGTTTGAAATTTTCAAAAATCTTCAAAAACGATTTATTCAATTGAGCTTTAGGCAATAATGCTCCATTATGATTTAAATTTTTAATCTTTTTTGCAAGGGACTTTTTTTTCAATATATCTTTATAGTTTTTCTCATAAATATGAGAATAATATAAACTTTCCTCAATATATTTTTGAATATAGTTATAAATTTGCCTTGATTTATTTTTATGTTTATAAAGCTCAAATTTAGACATTTAGATATTAATTATACTGAAAAATAATTTTATGCAAAAAAAAATCACAATAGTAATCCCAACTAGAAACGATAATTTTTATGATAATTTTGCCTCAATTATAAACTTTACCTTAAATTATTCCTTATCAAAAATTTATCAGCTAAAATTACAAAACATTTTTCAAATTTTATTAATTGATTGGTCAAGTGTAACAAGACTCAATAAAGAAATATATATTCCTAAAAAATTTAGAAAAATTGTAAAAATTATTTTTGTCAACAAAAACTCAATTAAAACAAGTCCTAAAAATAGATTTAATGTTTCTGAAGCACAAAATTTTGGTCTTAGTCTAACTAAAACTAAATATTGTTTTTTAGCTCATGCAGACCAAATTTACCCAAAATCTTTTTTTTTGAACCTTAAACATTTTGTAAACAATCAATACTTAAGCCAAAAAAAAACTGAAAATAGTATTTTATATATTCCTAGAAAATTCATTGATGAAAATTTTTTCAGTCACTTTGTTTCTGAAAGTACAATTGATGAATATTTTGAAAATTTGAGCTTTATAAATCAAAAATGGAAAAACGATCAATATTTTATTGGTGGAGGTCAAAGTGGTTGGTTTGGCACTAAAGAAACACTTCAAAAGTTTGGGGGATTAAAAGAAAATTTGATTTTGAAAAATAAAAATGAAATTATATCTGCAGATTTAGAATTTTACCAGAGATATTCACAACATTTTAAATTTTATGACTCATCAAATTTTGGGATATTCGCTTACAGATACCCATATGTTTTTTCCAAAAAAAGAAATCAAAAACTTTTAAAAAGAATTCCACCAATCATAGTTGATAAACCAATTAAAAGAAACATCAAAAAAATAAAATTTAAAATAGAAAAATTAAATGACAAGACCGTAGATAATAAATCCAAACTTCCTAAATTCATTGAAAAAAAAAATATTTTAAAAATTAGAGAATATTTTAATTTTTCAAAAAATGAGATCATAGATAGAATTAATGAAAATCAAAAAGAAAATTTTATTATAAGGGATCTTTTAATCGATTTAATTTATTCAAATAAGATAATTGCATATTTAGAATATGGATATTCTGGAAGTTCAATAATATCTATAATTGGAAATATTTTTAAAGGAATAGATATTTTGGGAGCTGATTTTTCGTATAAATATGAAAATCAAAAAATTCACAATAGATTATTCAAATTAGCAAGTCACTTTCATACATCAAAAAAATTAAATAGGTTTGGAAAAACGAAACTCTTGTCATTCGACAAAGTGGAACAATCAAAATTTATTTTTTCTTACTTACCAAAAGAAAAATTTAAAACAATAATATTAGTAAACCCTTTCAAAATTAATTTAGATTTATTTAAAGATTGTATTTACAAAAATAAAAATTATGTTTTTTGTTTGCTAATAAATTCTAGTGATCAAAAATTTAAGTTTTTAAACAAATCTTTTCACAAAATTAATCTATACAAATATACCTATGTTTATTTGAATAAATCACTATTGAAAAATAAAAAGGATGAGTTGATCAATGCTATTAATAAAAATAAAAAAGATTTAAATTTAAAATATTTTATTTATGGAATCTTTAAATTTCTAAATAATTAAGAATTATTTTTTATCTATTTTCCTATAAGATTATTTTCTATGCTTTCAAAAATATAATGTCCTAAAAAAATGTGTGACTCTTGAATTCTAGAGACAATATTTGACTTAACGACCACTGGATATTTGCAAAATTTCTTAGCTTTACCTCCATTAAAACCAAGAAAACCAATTATCAAAGCTTTTTTTGTTTTTGCAATTTTAAGTACATTTAAAATATTTTTTGAATTACCTGAAGTAGAAATAACAATCAGTGCATCTCCCCTGTTATACAAAGCTTCAAAATTTCTTTTAAAAACATCATGAAAGTCATAATCATTACCACATGCAGTCAAAGTGGATGTATCTATTGCCAATGATAAAACTGGATATGGTTTTCTATTAATATTTGGTCTCAATCTCACTAAAAATTCTGCTGCTAAATGCTGAGCATCTGCAGCTGATCCTCCATTACCACAAATCAAGATCTTATTTCCTTTTTTTAAAGTCTTAGTAAGTTTGGTTACAACTTCTTCAATTAATTCTATTTCTTTAATTAAACTTTTTTTTGCTTTAATAGATTCATCTAATGATTTACTAAACATTGTATTACTCATCTTTTAATTTAAAATATCTTTAATTGCACTATTAATATCTTTTTTTGTTATAGATTTATCAAATACCATATCTGAATAGATTTTATCTAAATTTTCCTCTGAATTAATTATATCATCATAAAAAATAATATTTTCATTAAACAATTTTAAATAATATTCTGGAAAATAATGCATTGATATTGATTTTAAACAGTAAACCTTACATGCATTACATGAGCTTGCAACATAAAATAATGCTGAGCTTACCATTCCGAAAGCCACAGCATATTCACATGATTTTTTGATTAATGATAAATGATCTATATAATTTAATTTTAATGGTAGAGAGTATTTTTCAATCTTTTTTTTAATTAAGTTAATATTTTTTTTTTTTTCAGATGGATGAAATTTAAAATCTAGTTGATTTATACCTTCATTTTCTTTTAAGATTTTTGTTGTAAATCTAACTATTCTGCTAATTTGTACATCAAGTAAATTTTCATCATCTTCCCACAAAAGACTAGCAATGAATAAAAATTTTTTTTTATCATTTTTTAAACAAGTGCAATCTTTATCAAAAGAAACATAAAAAGTTTTATTAAAACCAAATATAGACCCCCAAAAAATATAACCTGTATAAAAAAAGCAAATTACTTGATCAATTGTTTTGTCATCAAAGCCTGTAGCCAAATCTAGTTTTGTAAATGGAAATGTTTTTCCAAAAATTAAAAATGGAACAAAATATCTTTCAAAAAAAAGATTGAAAAAATTAACTATCTTTTTTTTTATCAAATATTCTTTTTCACTCGAAAATTTATTTTCTCGACCAACTACAACTCGTAATTTATGAGAGGTCCTTAGAATATCATTCACATCACCGTTTAATAAAAATTTTCTTACCTTAGAAGTGTCTAGAGCAAGCGCATCATGTTTAAAACCAATAATTTTTTTTCGTTTTTTTTTAAAATCATTAGTTATTACTTTAAGCCAAATCTGTAAGTTATTATCTACAATACAAGCCTTAAAGTCATTTTTATTAAGTATTTTTTTTATCTTAAATAATGATGTAACAAAATTAAAATTATTTCTTTTTTCGTAATTATAGAATTTTAGAATAATCATTTTTTGTAAATTTAATCTTTTTTTAAACTGATCTAATTCATCATTATTTAATTCAAGTCTAAAATTTGTAAAAATTAATGTAATGGAATAAATATTTGACAATTTTATAATTACATCTTGTAGATTTTCAACAACATAAAAATTATTAAAACAAATCAACAATTTACTTTTATGTTTATCCATAAATTTTTCTTTTTGATTTTTTCAAATAAATTTCTGCCATCTGAAAATCAATAATATCGTCAATATCTACTGATCTCTCTTTTGGCATTATATAAGCATAGTTTTTTGTTGATTTTTTGTGCTGTAAAAATTTTTGGCTAAAAATATAAACTGCACCATTTAATAAAAAATTTTTTTTTGCTGTTTGTGTAGTCAAATCATTTTTTGATAAAAATTTACCAAAAAATTTTTTTTTACCAAATTCTTTATACCAGCCTTTTGGCTTAGCAATACAAAAGGTGGTTACTAAATCTGCTTTATTTCTTTTAAAAATTTTTATACAATTATCAATGTCATAATATTTTCTTAATGGTGAAGTTGGTTGTAAAGCTATTAAAGAATGAATTTTTTTTTGTTTCTCATGAACTTTTAGCCAATTAACTGCGTGATTACAAACGTCTAACAACGAAGATTTGTTAGAACAGAATTTTTTTGGTCTCATAAACAAGACCTCAGCACCATATTTAATTGAAATTTTTTTTATTTTTTCACAGTCAGTAGAGACAATAATTCTTGAAATATTTTTAGATTTTTTCGCTTCATTAATAGTGTACCAAATTAATGGTTTATTTTTTAATTTGGCAAGATTCTTATTTTCAAGTCTTCTAGAAATTTTTTTCGCGGGAATTAAAGCAATCACTTTTTTAAAAAATTTACCTCTTGTTTAAAGATTTTAATAATATAATTTTGTTCTAAAGATGATAATTCTGAGGTTGGCAGACTTATTGAGCTTGAAGAAAGTAATTTTGAGACTGGATAGTTACCTTTAGAATATTTTTTATAGGGTTTCATAATATTTAATGATCCAAAACCTGGTCTGCACTCTATACCTTTTTCGATTAACCTTTTAATCAATAAATCTCTCTTTGTTTCATTAATATTTTTGATTATTAGAGTGTATAACCAATAAGAATTTGTTGACCAATTATTTTTGGGTAGCAATTCAATTAGTTTAAATTGTTTAAAAGCTCTATCATAATGTTGAAATATTTTTTTTCTTATCTTAAGTAATGAATTTATTCTTTTAATTTGTCCTACTCCGATTGCTGCTTGCATGTTTGTCATCCTAAAATTATATCCTACGTAATCGTGGTAATATTTTTTCTTAGGAGACATTCCATGATTAATTAAAATTCTGGCTTTATCAGCAATCCTTTTATCTTTAAATACAACCATGCCACCCTCTCCAGTTGTAATAGTTTTGTTGGCAAAAAAACTGAATGTTGAAACATCAGGATCTAATCCCACAAGTCTTTTTTTGTATATCGCTCCAACCGCTTCCGCACAATCTTCAATAACAAATAATTTTTTTTTCTGCGCAAAACTTTTTATTTCATCAATTCTATAAGGTTGTCCATAAATATGTACTGGCATAATCGCTTTAGTTTTAGATGTAATTTTTTTTTTTATTTCGTTTAGATTGATGGTCCATGTTTCTTTTTCAACATCTACTAAAACCGGTTTACAACCTGCATTAATTATAGAATTTATTGTAGCTGCAAATGTAAAGTTTGGTAATATAATCTCGTCATTTTTCCCCAGGCCAAGTGATGAAATGGCAACTTGTAATGCTGTAGTCCCACTTGAAACTGCAATACAATGACCACCACCTAAGTATTTTTTAAATAAATTTTCAAATTCTGTTACATAATTTCCTTGTGAAGAAATCCACCCAGTTTTTAGGGTTTGCATTATATTTTTCGTTTCTAATTCGCCAATCGAGGGCTCTGCAACGGGAAATCTTCTAGTTTTTTGATTAGTTGAAATATCTACAACTCTTTTTCTTTGATCAACTAGTGGTATGCATTTTATTTTTTTTCCATTAATCCCTTCGTTTAAAATTTTAAGAATTGTAATTAATTTTGCGTCAGACTTAAGATAAATAATTTTCTTGTTAACAATTTTTGATTTATCAAAAATTGTTTTTTTAATATCGTAACCTGATAATATCGATCTTCTTATGTCTCCATCTGAAATCGATCCAATTAGTTTTTTATTTTTATCAACAATAAAAACTAAACCGTGTTCATTTAAGTTTATTTTTTGTAATATTTTCTCAATTTTGGCTGGTAAAGTAATTAGGAAATTATTCATAATCTGAAATTTTAAATTAACTTTTGTATTGTTAACTTTTGTAATTTTCGCAGTTTTTTAGGGTCATTATCATAAACTTCAATTGAATAATATTTTTTGTCATTTTTTAAATATTTCCAAAACCACGAATTGGAATTAAAAGTTTTGTTAGAGTCTCTAAGACCGTCGTTATCACTCAAATGATATCCAAAAATTCTCTCTGAATTTAAATCAAACATTTTTTTTGCTTTAAAATTAAGACTTTTTGAGGATACTTTAACATGTGCTACATCAACCAAGAGACCAACATTTTTTGGAACATTGTCTAAAACATATTTACATTCCTCTGGGTCAGCCATTAAAAATGGGTTAATTTTGAATTCTTTTAGATTGTTTGAGGACAAAACATTATTTTCGATCATTAATTTCACTCCAAGTTTTTTTGCCTTTATAGATAAGTTTTTTATTCTAGAGATAAATTTAACTAAGCATGCATTTCTTGGGAAAATTTTCTTTTTTTTAATTTTTTTTCCTAGTTCACTTGGCTTGATATCGCACAAAAAACCAGCATGAAAGCTATAATACTTTTTTCCAAGCATGCTACATAATTTCATCGAGTCAATTATATGCTTATTGCTTCTTTTAAAAATTTTTTCATCTAAAGAAGCTAAATTTAATACAAATGATTTTTTTGGTGGGGGAAAATAATTATGAAGTTGAACGTTTGCAAATTTATTCACTTGCGAAAGTTTTTTTCTCACATCATTTGTATATGCTCCACCAGATAGCTCAATGTTATCTATGCCATTTTTTTTAAACAATTTTGCAGTTTCCAAAAAATTTAAGTTCTTGAAACCACCAGTTGATATATAAACTGACATATTAATAAAAATCCTTTAATCTCGGTTGTTGATTAATAAACAAATTATATTTAGCTTTTTTGCCAAGTATTTTTTTTAAATCTTTGTAATACAAGCCCGTTCCTGGTCTTTTAAGGCAAATTTGATTTATTTTAAGCTTTTGATTTTTATTTAAGTTTGATTTTAAAGTTATACTCTTTCTAGACACTTGAGACATCTGATATTCCTCGGGCTGGCAAATTTTTTTTTCGCTACCCAAAATAAGGTGTGCCTTTTTAACTTCATCAACTATTTTTTTAAATTCACTTGGCAATGATGATGCTGCGTGGTCTGGACCTTTGTAAGTTTTGTTCAATGTAAAGTGTTTTTCAATAATTCTTGCACCCATACAAACGCTAATCACAGCTGCCTCATGGCCTAAACTATGGTCAGAATAACCAACAGAACAATCAAATTCTTTGGCAATTTTTTTTATTGTATTAAGATTTAAAGAAGAATGATTACATGGGTAATTAGATACACAATGTAAAAGTACAAAATTTTTATTTTTGTATTTCTTATAAATTTTTACACAGTCATATATATCTTTGATAGTTCCCATTCCTACTGAAATAACCACTGACTTTTTCTTTTTAGCTAAATAAGTATGCATTTCCAGATCAACTAAATCTGCTGAAGCAGTTTTAAAAACTTTACAACCAAGTTTTTCTAAAAATTTTACCGCATTAATACCATATGGTGTAGAGATAAACTCAATTTTATTTTTTTTACAGAAACTAAATAATTCATAATGCATCTTTTCACTTAATTCTAAGGATTTAATCATTTGATAATGTGTTTCTTCAGATGGAGTTGTTTTTTTTTGATAAGCTACTTTAGGTGTCATAGGTGACACAAGCTCCTCTGCTTTAAATGTTTGGAATTTTACAGCATCAGCACCACTTTTTTTTGCTGACAGTATCATTTTTTTTGCCAATGATAATTTACCATTATGATTAACCCCTATTTCTGCAATAAAAAAAGTTTTTTGAGTATTTTTTTTTAAATTTTTTATATGATTTTGAAGTTTACTTTTCATTCAATATATTTGTTTTTTAATATTTATACCTATATC